>Ga0307487_1000899_pt1 | contig 22250 bp, 16 predicted proteins | sample CBIW12metaG_FD_203665 | JGI IMG/M metagenome (GOLD analysis project Ga0307487, IMG submission 203665) | Sea-ice brine microbial communities from Beaufort Sea near Barrow, Alaska, United States - CBIW 1.2 | ecosystem: Environmental > Aquatic > Marine > Coastal | place: USA: Alaska | collected... | reverse complement strand
CTTTGCTTCCTGATTTAGCTTTCTTATAAAAACTGCATTTTTTTTCCCTAGTACAAAGATTTCCGAAGTGTCTAACCCCAAACTGATATGTTTTTTCAAAGAGTCAATCATGAAATCTCTCACCATTTTAAATAATAGAGGGTCATCGTAATAATTGGCGTTTAACCACGTGTCATCTTTTGTGTGACGGACTATGGCTAAAGGAAAGGGAGAATTTATGTAAAACTGCCGATAGAAATCTGTTGCCCCTCCATATTCTGCGATCATATCGTACATGAAAACAGAGGATATTTCGTGGGTATGTGCAGAATGCATTTTTATGCCACAAACTCCTTCCAGTCGTTTAGTGTCAGTAAATGGCACACCGGTCACCCCTGCTCCACGACGGCTTGGATTAATTCCAACAATAAATTTTCTTTGCTCGGAATCGCAATAGTATTTGTGGTAAAACTGTTGCATCACCTCCATGGTTTCCGGATTGTCCATGTAAGGATTCAGAACCAAAAATCCATTGGGTAGTGCATCCGAATATTTTAAATGACGATTGAAATCAATCACTTTATCAGCAAATGTTATTGACATAATTGATCTTCGTATTTATGTTTTTCTGCCAGTAAGGAATTAAAAGCATCAAATGATATAGTAAATCCAGCGATTGACATCACTTCGGTCTTCCGACATTTATGCTGAGCTTGCCGAAGTACTAATCTTTCAGCTAGTTAATTAAACATAATACGGCTACTGGCAAAATTGCGGGTAGTCATATTGTTCTATTATTTTAATCATTTCTAATCGCTGTGATTTTTGTACGTCAGCCTCCTGGCTTTACTACTTCAATTCGATTAAATTCAAAGTTATCTTAATAATTTTTTTAACAAGAAACACCAAAATGAGGTTCAGTTAAGCCTAAAAGCATCTTTTTTGCAAATAGATAGTTTGCTTATCACCTGACAGGTATAATTTTTAATTACATGCTATTTTTCAAGAACAGTGAAGTATGATCTGTGTAGTAAAATTCAAGTCACTACAATTATAGATCCGAACGGGATTTTCTATTTTAATGCCACTATTAGTCTATAAGAATTCCTTTTTATAGAGACAAGCTTATATAAAAATTTGACTCGTTTGACCTGGAATATATTGCCAATTACGGATACTTCAATGACGGTTGGACATGCTCCATATAGAGAAAAAACTTTGGTTTTATCGAACAACTGCAGGTGATGTCCCAATTAAAACTCTAGAATTTTAAAAAAATGTAGACTGCGTTTTTGTTTTTTTAAAAATAAATCTGGGCGATGTTTTATTGTCTCTAATACTAATATAAATAAGGTTGATTCGCATAAATAAATAGCATGGTGGAAACAAGTGAACTCAGTGAGTTTACACTCTGTATTGACACCACAGATTCAGTGAGCTTAAGTCAAAGTAACCCTTCAATTATCTGCGCAAAATGCTTGTGTTCCAAGACGTGTACTTTCTCCGCTATGGTATCTGGAGTATCAGACTCATCGAGCGGGGTAGAGGCTTGAAATACGATTCTACCCTCATCATAATTTTCATTGACCAGATGAATCGTTATTCCAGTTTCTTTATCTTTTGCAGCTTTTACCGCTTCATGTACATGTGCTCCATACATTCCTTTTCCTCCATATTTGGGCAAAAGTGCCGGGTGGATATTCACCATCCTATCGGGAAATGCGCGAGTTAGTTCCACCGGGATTTTCAGTAGAAATCCTGCCAATATCACCCAGTCGATATGTTCGACTTGGAGTTTTTGTAATAATAGACCGGCATCTAATTCTTTTCGTGAAAAAGTAAAAGTGGGTATGTTATATTTTTTAGCACGCTCCAGCACGATGGCGTCAGCTTTATTTGTGGCCACTAGCGCAATTTCCGCTTTTTTGGAGTGTTGAAAATGAGCGATTATTTTTTCGGCATTACTGCCACTTCCGGAAGCTAAGATTGCTAGACGTTTCACAAAAATATTGGATTTGGTGTCAACTGCGAAAATAAGGCTTATCTCCCGCAATGGTAATCAACCTTCGAATAATTTTTAGGTTCACTAGCATAAGGAAACTATTCATGGACGACGCCAATCACTTCCTTTCATTTCAACATCAGCACCCCCCATCTCAATGACCATTCCACCATTTAACTCTTAACCCTTTATCATTTAACCTTTTCCTCCTCTGTGCCCACCGAAACATTTAACCTTTTAACCTTTAACAATTAACCTTTAGCCATCTTCTTCCTCTGTGAATCTCCCTTCCTCCTCTGTGCATCTCTGTGACAAACAAAACATTTAACCTTTTAACCTTTAACAATTAACCTTTAACCTCTTTGCTCTCTGTGCATCACCGTGCCACCTCTATGAATCTCTGTGACTAAACCCATTTAACCTTTAAAACCTACTACAGAAACCCAAAAAGCCATAAAGGAATTCTTTTTCCAAATCCAATTTCAATTTCATCAAGTGCCAAGAAACTGTTTTCTACTCCTTTGATTTGGTTACCATCTTTAGATTTTCCGCCTATTTCTACTGTCCAAGTATCATCAATTAAAAAGTCACCTTTTGCGCTCAATTCAAGCCTATGACCACCATTGATTAATTGGCTAGCAAAAAAAGTTTCTCTAATTGTTCCAATATTTGGTTGTGTTTGAAGAGCAAAAGCAAAATTTGTATTCTCAAAATATATTTTGTCTGGTTTCTGCAAATAGTTTATACCGTGATTTGGTTTATTTATCATTCGAATCAGTTTGGCTTCATGTAGATGAGCCAAAAATGAATAAACTGTAGTTCTTCCCAAACCCAATTTTTCTGCAATTTTTGAAATATTAGGTTCGAATGGGACAGATACTGAAATTACGCCGAGTAACTTTTTTATTTTGATGATATTGGAAGGAGAATATTCTTTGGCAAAAGCTAGATCACTTTCTAGAACAGCGTTGATAATTTGAAAAACTCTTGTATAGACTCCTTCAGGAGAGTTAGTTGAGACTATTGGAAAATATCCATAGTTAACGTATTTCCTAAAACTAGTGATAGCTTCAAATTTTTCTAAAAGAGAAGTTGATATTTGTAAATGATTTGATATCAATTCTTTTAATGAAAATTTTTGTAATTCTAAAGACTGTGTCAAATTCAAATATTCTCTAAATGAAAGTCCCTGCAAATTTTGCGTGATTAATCTTCTGCTTAAATCAGATTCACCGCGATACAAATCCAAAGCAGAAGAGCTGGTGAAAATTACTTTTAAATTTGGAAATCCATCATAAATAAGTTTTAGCTCTCTAGACCAATTAGGATATTTGTGGACTTCGTCAATCAAAAGAAGTTGACCTCCGTGTGAATAAAATTCGGAAGCAAAGCTGAAGAGAGAATTTTGGTAAAAGTAGGGGTGATCTGCGGTTACATACAATTTTTGATTAAGGGCTAGGCTAGAAGATTTTAGATATTGGAGAAGTAAAGTTGTTTTTCCAACTCCCCTAATTCCTTTAATACCGAGTAATTTTTCTTCACTTTTTAGCTCAGCAAATAAATATCTCTTCCAATCCATAGAAATTTGGGAGAGTAGATTGTTTTGAAAAATAAAGAGATCTTCCATAATTTGTCTTGAGTTCAAGACAAATATCACTAAATATTGTCTTGAACTCAAGACAATATTTATATTTTTTCTGAACAGAATACTTAAGAATGGAACAATAAAGAGTGCGTCTTTCCTAAGGATTTAAAAACCTGAAATGCTATCAATATACACGTGAAACCATAATGAAAATTGGTATAAGTACTTTTTATATCATATTCCTAAAGAGCAAAAACATTGAAAATCCTGTAAGAAATTTTGGGAATATATTATAAAGTTTTCCTACAGCCTTACAAGGGCGGGATCGGGGATCGTCAAATTTCATACCTGCAGGGCTTCTATCTTGTTTTATTAGCAATTGCCCCGGCTATGCCGAGGGTCATGAATTGTTTCAATATTTCGATCTATTTTTGAATGAAATATAACCATCAGGCTATATCATAAGAAAATCAGGATACTGGTTTAATCGCAGGTATAACTAATAGATTATGTGATTATCGGCAATCAGGTAAGTAACCTTGTTTCCTGTGGTTAACTGTCGGGAGGACTGTTGACCGAAGTATCGCCTATGCCAGTATTCCCCTTTAATTAAGTTGCTTTGTGTATTTTACTGGTGCAATTGCGGATATACTCAATAGATTTTTAATACATATCACTTTCACAACAGCTCTCTTAAATTTGAATACAATTTTATAGTCAACGTGCCCCAAAGTAAAGAACTTAGCTTCATTCTAACATTTAACATTTTAACCTTTAATCCCTTCCTCCTCTGTGCCCACCGAAGCATTTAACCTTTTAACCTTTAACAATTAACCTTTAGCCCTCTTCTTCCTCTGTGAATCTCCCTTCCTCCTCTGTGCATCTCTGTGACAAACAAAGCATATAACCTTTAACCTTCAACCCTCAACATTATCACCCCTTCCTAACCTGTCCATTGCCTCTCACCACCCATTTATAGCTACAAAGTTCTTTCAAACCCATTGGTCCCCGAGCATGAAGCTTTTGGGTGCTAATGCCAATTTCTGCCCCCAAACCGAATTGTGCCCCGTCAGTAAAGGCAGTAGAAGCGTTGGCATAAACCGCTGCTGAATCCACTTCCAAAATGTATCGATCAATGATTTTCTGATCCTCGGCAACAATAGCTTCTGAGTGTTTGGAAGAATAGATGGCAATGTGATCCAGAGCTTCGTCCAAATTTGAGACAGTTTTAATGGACATTTTCAGACTTAGGAATTCTGTTCCAAAGTGATCCTCATTTGCACGCACAATAAGTGAGTTAGAATTCATCGCTTCATAAGATCTCTCATCTGCAAAAATGATTACTGAATCTTTCAAAAGTGGATGTACCAATTGATCCAACTTAGATAGGTGACTTTCATGAATAATGAGGCAATCCAGCGAATTACATACACTTGGTCTTCGCGTTTTTGAATTGTGAATGATCGCCTCGGCTTTATCCAAGTCTGCTGATTCATCTACATATACATGCACAATTCCGGCTCCGGTTTCAATCACTGGTACTTTTGCATTTTCTCTCACAAAATTAATCAAGCCCTGGGAACCTCTGGGAATTATCACATCCACGTATCCAACCGCTTCGAGTAGCGCTTTGGTCGCAGCCCGATCAGCAGGAAGTAATTGGAATGCTGAAGTTGGCAAATCATGCTTGGCAAGAACCTGATGGATTAGGCTGATAATTGCGCGGTTGGAATGATCTGCATCCGAACCCCCTTTTAGTAGTAAGCCATTTCCGGACTTGAGTGCTAAGGCAAAGACATCAAAAGTAACATTTGGACGAGCTTCATAAATGACTCCTATCACTCCCAGCGGGACAGTTACTTTCTCCAAATACAATCCATTAGAAAGCACTTTCTTTTCTAATTGCCTATGAAGAGGACTGTCTATTTTGCTGACCTGCTCAAGTTCAGTAGCGATAGCCTTGATTCTTTCCTCGGTTAAAAGCAATCGATCATACATGGGATTTGACTTTTCCATGAGATTCAAATCTGATTGATTGGTGTTGATCAAAAACTGCACTTCTTCTACCGCAAGCTTTGCCAGATCCTGAAGAACCAAATTAATTTCCTCATCTGTAATTCGGATGAGTTTACGGGAGCCTTGTTTTACTTCTTCAAAAATAGATTGGTACTCAGTCATGATCGAAAATATATAAATAGTCGTAGTGAATTAATGCTTTTTGATTTTTCGCGCCAACGCGTTCTTGGGCGAGTTTTGAATTGTATTCTGCACGGCCGAGACCAATCTTATGTCCAAACTCATCTTTTATCAATAAGATGTCGCCTTTCACAAAATCACCTTCCAGCTTAGTGATTCCGATTGGCAAAAGACTGCGGATGACTTCCGCGGTGAGTGATGCTTTTGCACCCTCATTGATGGTGACTTCGCCAATATAATATTGCTCGCCATGGGCAAGCCATTTCTTTGCGCCATGAGTTGATTTTTGGGGTTCAAACCATGTGCAACGGATTGATTTCTCAGAAAAATCTGTTAGAATGCCATCTTTTTTACCATTGGCAATGATGACTTGAATGCCCAAATCTGCTGATTTTTTGGCCATTGCATACTTTGTTAGCATTCCTCCCCGCCCAAAAGAAGACTTGGATGCAGATATGTACGAACTCATTTCTGGAATTTTCGAAGCTACATTTTCGATTAATTTAGAGCCTGGATCAGATGGATTTCCAGTGAATATCCCGTCTACGTTAGTCAGTAAAATCATTGAATCTGCATTGATCATCGCCGCTGCCAATCCTGCCAATTCGTCGTTATCGGTAAACATCAACTCTGTGATTGTCACCGTGTCATTTTCATTGATGATGGGAATTATTCCTTGCGAAAGCAGTGCTTGGATACAATTTTTCATGTTCAAAAAATGTTTTCTATCCCTAAAATCTTCTTTGGTTACCAATATCTGCGCAACGGGTTGATGATGCCTTTCAAAAAGTTTTTGGTAGTGATTGATTAAATGAATCTGCCCGGTAGAAGCCCAAATTTGCTTCTTTATCACAGGGTTTAACTTTTCATGAAGTAGAATTGATTGCCTTCCAAAAGCTACTGCTCCCGAACTGACTAATACGATTTTCTTGCCCTTTGAAATTAAAACACTTATCTGCTCCACTAACTTAGACATTCTCTCCAAATCTGGAAGTCCGTTCTCTTGTGTCAGAACGTTTGAACCAATCTTGATGACTATTAATTTGCTATCTAGCATGTGTTAAAAATTTGGTTGAAAATAGGTTATTATAATTTTTGCTACCTATTCTTCTGCTTGATGGAATGAATAAATTGAGCCTCTCCGCAACTTCCAAATGTAATTTGAGATCTTGGTTTTACGAATTACTGGGCTTAATTCTTTTCTATTTCCGCTACCGCAATTCACTACTAGTTAAAAAAGGATAGGGTTTTTTAAAGATGAATTTCAATCTCGGTCTTGCGCATTAGATCCTATCCACCTCAGGCCCATTGGTATTCCTAAGTTTGACCAGTCAGAGAAAACCCATACTCATTGTTCCAACCAGCATTAGAATCTTTGCGATTGTGCTGAGTTGAGTGAAATGATCTTTGCGGTCTGCTACATAGATTCGGTACATAAAGAACATAAAGAAGATACCCAAACCACCGAAATAATAGAAGATAAAAGGTCGATCTAGCTTAAAAGTAACCACCAAAATTGCACAGACAAAGCCTATCGCAATTAGGAATATTACCGTCTTTGTTTTGCGAAATCCAATGACAATGGGTAGCGTTCGACAACCATGTTTTCGATCACCTTGCCGATCTTCGATGTCCTTAATAATTTCGCGAATGAGATTGAGGAAAAATGCAAATATGGCATAAGTCAGAATTAATAGTTCTGCTTTTTGATATTGAATCGCCATCAAATAGATAGACAATCCTGTGAGAAAAGCCACCGTAAGATTTCCTATAAATGGTTCACGCTTGAGCTTATTGCTATAAATCCAAAGAAGAAATGCAGCGAGAAAGTTGATTAAAGCTATTTTAGGGCTTACCAGATAGCCCAAGGCTATGGCCGTGAAGTTGAGAATAGTATGTAATAAAATGATGATTCTCCTTTTGATACCTTTCCCGACGATTACTTCATTAGGTCGATTGACATAATCGATTTTGACATCGTAATAATCATTAATCATGTAGCCCGAGGCAGTGATTATTAGCGTTGATAGCACAAGAATGTAAAGTTTGTAATCGTGCAAAATTGGAATGCCGGTGAGTGTAGAACCCACTAAAAAGTAAGCTGTCATGAATTGGGCAAAACCTACCATGAGAAGGTTGACAGGCCTGCTAATTCTAAAAAGACTTTTCACAGAAATTATTCTATCTGTTCTGATTGAATTCATACCTCAAAAATAGCCTCAATTCTATTCACATTCAGGGAATCCAGTTCCTTTATAATTAGGGTTACTTTTCGATTTGCTGAAGCGTATCATGAGATTACTGATACTTCACGCTGCTTTGCCTTTCTCTATTGACATGGAGTTGAAGTACATCAGGCCTGGAATAATGTCCGACTGGATCGAAGTTTTGTCGCTCTTCCAATACTCGGTTAAAATCAAGTGTCTCTATCAGTAATCCCTCTTTCATTAGTTGCGGTTCCATAATCCATTTTCCGTCTGGTCCTGCTATGCACGATCCGCCATCAGTCAATACCTCAGGCGCATTTTTTAAAATCAATTCAAGATGTGGCGTAGAAGCCGGAAAGTCAGATTTTTGCATTAAACTAGCTACTGAGATCACAAAAGATCGACTTTCCTGAGCGATCATTCGGGTAATATTTTCGGTATTGTGAACAGATCCTGGCCAAACTGCAATGTGAAGGTTTTCTCCCAAGCCATAAAGTGCTGTTCGTGCGAGCGGCATCCAGTTTTCCCAGCAATTCAAACCGCCGACGGTAAATTCCTTTAGCGGGTGAATTTGCAGTCCGTTTCCATCTCCGGGCGACCAAGTCAAGCGCTCATCGTAAGTAGGTTGAAGTTTCCTATGTACAGATTTAATTTCTCCATCAGAATTTATATAAACCAAGGAACAGTATAAGCTATGTCCACCTCGATCCTGAGGTCGCTCTATTACGCCTAGGTATATGGCGATTTTATGAGTTTTTGCTACCTGTTGAATTTCGTTAAGATCACCAGATTCTATCTGCACGGCATTCCGGGCATAGTGTGCGTGAATTTCTTTTTGGATTTTATCATCCCAAGCTGCTCCGCCAGTGACTGCCAACCAAAAAGGATATCCAGGCACCAATCCTTCCCCAAAAACAATGAGTTCGGCGTGATTTGCAGCGGCTTCAAGAATACATTTCTTTACCTTTTCCAACGTGGCATTTTTATCCAACCAAACCGGGGATATTTGAGCTAGGGCTACTTTTAAGAGGTTGGAATTGTTCATGACGTTTATTTTCCTTTCAAATTACCACAAACAATTTGGTGGGCAAAGTGGGAGCGCAAATGAAGGATTTATTTTTTCGTCTGGATTTTCAGAAAAGCGGAATTCACAGCTAAAATAAATCTATCTTCTGTCAGATAATTTTAATGATAGGCATAATCATAAAACGATCAGTCTCCATTGAAGTAGTCGGGAGAATAGAAGTAAAAAAATGGAATTAAAGCAATGTTGAATTAGGCAACTGACCTGGAAGTTTTATCATAAAAAACGACTTCAACTGAGGTCGCTTTTTATACCCTACAAACCAATTATTATCCTTTATAATCTACTGTTTCTTTCTCTAATTCCACCAAAGCTACTGCTCCATGAATGGCAGTTTCGTCAAGTTCAGAAAGTAAAATTTTTGTTTTTTCAAGTACCGTTGGATAGTTGAAAGTCTGAAGTGTTTTGTACATAGATTCCCTAAACAGAGGAAAGGATTTTCGTATTGATCCTCCTAAAATAATAGCCTCTGGAGCCAGGGAATACATGATGTGCTTAATTAATTCACCTATATGTTCACCGTATTTTTCAAATGCTACTATCGCCCTTGGATTTCCCAAAAGTGCTTTTTTTGCTAAAGCTTTTGGCTTTGAGTCGTAGTTTTTCAAGAAAAATTTGCTGCTACAATAACTTTCGAAGTCATCATCTAAATAGCTCGCGCTGCACCATTCGCCGGCCGCTGAGTTCACCCCGCCATATAAATTGCCATTGATGACAATGCCACCTCCAACACCAGTACCTAATGTCAATCCAACTATGTTTTTGTAATTCTTGCCTACCCCAAATCTATAGACTCCTAAAGCGAAGCAATTGGCATCGTTATTTATAAAAACAGGTTTGGAGAATCTCGATTCTATAAATTCCTTCAATCGCACATGCTGAAATGCTGGGATATTTGAGAGATTGAGTACAATTCCTTCTTCTGCATTTACCAAGCCTGGAATGCCAATTCCGATACCTGCAAAATTAAAGGCAGAATAGGAGTCAATAAACTGGGCAATCGTCTCCAAGATATGCTCTTGATCTTGATCTGCTGGGGTGGGAATTGACCGGATATCTTCGAGATGTCCGTTGACCAGTACACCGCCTTTAATACCTGTTCCTCCGATGTCTAATCCCAAAATTGCCTTTTCCATTGGCTGATATAAATTGGTTAATAGTTGAAATAAAAAGCCTGCGATTGGTCACGCACCAATCGCAGGAATAGGTTTGAATTGAGCTATAATGTATTAAAGCATCCCCTCAATAGATTTTTCTAATTCTCTGGCAGTCGCCAAAAACTCTTCTACGTTCATGTCTCTAAAGAAAATTAACCCATGGCTGGATCTTACTTTTGCTCTTTCATGTTGATAGAAATAGTTTTTTCCCAACAGTAATTGTATAGAATCCAATTGATCCACCCAGATTCTCTTGGCAACTGTGCTGAATTTGCCATTATGGGAATAACTAGGGAAGGATGCATTAACTTGGCTCATATAACAGTTTGCAAAGGAATCTTCCATTACAGACATATCGCCGAGAGATACTGGGACAATCACATTTACCTCGTGAGGCTCAAACTTAAACCAAACGTTTCTATATCCAATAATTCTTAGTTCACTTGTATCATGTTCTTCACTCCACTTTTTAACCGCAGCTGCAGTCGCTTGGAGAACCTTATAGTGAGTGTCAGGTCCAGATCCTTCAGGATCAAGCGTTAAACTGATCTTGGTTGGTTTTACCTTGTTAAATAATTCTACGATTGGCTCCACGTCACGGTCTTTATCAGGTTGCTCAGTGAAGATGTCTCCGGTGTAGAAGCCTAGTCTTAAGTGATGCACATTTTTCACCTGAACACCGAAGTGCGCCCAAACTAATTCTTCCTCAAATTCACGAATCATTCCTTTAAGCTTTTGAACTTTGGAAGAGTTTTTCTCTCCATCGTAACTATTCTTAAGGATGCTGATTACGTCATTTATGATCTCTCGTAACTGTGTTTTGGTCTTGATTTTATAGACAGTTACCAATGCTCTTACTACTCGGTGGCAAAGGCCTCGCATCCGCTCAACCGCATTTTCTGAAGCAACATTGGTGAGGTAATGATACACGTCTTTGTCTGTCTTCAGACTGTAGCCAATTTCAAAAAAATCTTCGAAATGAACCATCTGAATTTTACCTTCGTCCAACAACTTTTTAGTATGTTGAAGGGTATCAATTACAAAGGTATTGGTTACGGCAGTAAATCCGGAAGTCAGTACTGAAAAATGGGCTTCATTACTTGGCTCATGAAGCTGGTTGGTGATATGTGGCAATATGCCGAGTGAGATATCATCATGGTGAGGTCCGGTATGGAGCAGCACTTCATTCTCTTCCTGTACCAATCCTTTGGCTAATTTATTCTCAATGCTCACCATTACCTGCTTTACCGTGTCCTCTGAAAGATCAGGAATCAAACGGGTATATTTGTCAGCTTTTAGATCAGAAAGTTTGATGCGATGGCCATATTTTCCAAGTTTTTTACATAGATCGATGACAGATCTTTCAGTTTTCTCCCAAGTCCATTCGCCTTTTTGATAATAGGAATCCACAGAGTCGCTCAACCTTACTCCAGCACCTTTGGTGATATAGAATCTACCGTTTTTAAGTTTCTGAAGAACGGTCGCTGGATAGACGTTATTCATTGGAGTTTCCAAAGAATCCTTTACAATTCCTGCTTTGGCCTCTCCGGCAGCGATGATGATTGCTACTGCTTCAGGATTGTAAACAATGGTATCTAATCCTATTGTAATTACCAATCGATTAGAAGAAACCTCAATGCCACCAAGATCTCCTGCTGCTACCGCCTGAGTTTCAAAGTTAGTTTCTGTCAATCTTGTGACTGAGAATAGATGGGAACCTCTTGTGTTAAAAGCAATGTGACCATCTGGGCCGATTCCGCCTAGGAAAAATCCAATTCCTCCAGCATTTCGAATCTTCTGCTCATACTCTCCACACCATTGATCAATCATATAAATAGACTTCTGCTGAAGTCTCTCAAGATCATTTTGTGGATCTCGGAATCTTAGCGAAAGATCTACTTTTAAATCAGGGAACACTTGACTGAAATGAAGTCCATTAGCTAAATGAATCTCATCAGAATTAATCAAAATTGCTTTTTCTCTGGATAGCCCAAATCCATCGATGTAGAACTTGTTCACATAGTCAAAGAAACTGTTGTTTTGCTTTGAAGATATTGGGTAAAATTCATCAATCTGCACAAAGGTCAGATCTTTTAATATTGGTTTATTCGTAGCACCCAAACCATATTTGTCTCTGACGTCTTTACCCTTTTTGTTGTCCCAATTTTCTAATAAAAATTGTGTCCACTTTATAAAAAATTCAGGTGACTTTCCAGTGGGTAAACTGATGACGCCGTTAGGATTGGCAGCGGCCCATTCCAAAAAACGACAAGCCGTGAGCAAGCCTAATTTAGGAAAGTTGTCCACTTGCAAATAAGGAATCAGGGTGCTGATTTTCTCGACACCTGATTCTTTAAGAAAACATTCTTCTACTTCTGATAGGGGATACTTGCTTAACATACTGTGTAGACAGATTAGTGAATTGCTTTTTTAAGTATTTTTTGGGTAAACCAAATTTAATATCTCATCCTTGGAGTATTTAAAAGTAAAGTACGGATTTCATTACCAAACTCTATGCTTTCTCCTGTCTTCGACTAATTAAAATCTTGGATTATCGTCTCTACAAATTTAAAAAATGTTTTTGAATAAAACGAACTTAATTAAAAATTTTATAAAAGTTGTAACTGCTTATTTTATAAACTTTTCGAAATGTTGCTGCCAGATAGCATGGTTTTATTCTTAAAATTATAATTTTTGGTATCTTTCAACATGTTAATAATTGTCACTGGAGTATCAGGAACAGGTAAGACCACAGTGGGAGAGCTCCTGTCCGAAAAATTAAATTTGCCATTTTTTGATGCAGATAATTTTCACCCACAATCAAATATTGATAAAATGAGTCAAGGAATACCTTTAAACGATCAAGATAGAATGCCTTGGTTAAAAGCGTTGGCAGATCAGCTGAAAAAGTATGAGAAAAGTGGAGGAGAAATTTTGGCTTGCTCATCTTTAAAAGAAAGTTATAGAAAGATACTAAATGTCTCACCAGATGTAAAATGGATTCATCTGGAAGGAAATAGGAAGTTGATTTTGGAGCGGATGAAAGCTCGAAAAAATCACTACATGAAACCTGAAATGTTGGATTCCCAAATTGAAGCATGGGAAGAGCCAAATTATGGTCTTAAACTTTCTATTAATCAGTCTCCGCAAGAAATGCTGGCAGAGGCTTTACGATTTTTGGAAGTAAAGTCCTAAAGATTCACTGAAACTAGAAAGGTGATCTTGTTGACGGCATTTCCAATACACAAATGAACTGATACTCTAAAGTAGATTTCGATTCAATAGAATTCAACCCAACCACAATTACTTATGATACAATTAATCGTTTTTTCTATTTCACTACTTTTTATTTCACCCATTACTGTTCCCATGGTACCAACTCAACTGAAATCAACTATGCATTCGGCAAATTTGACTATCAAAACAGAAAAAATAGGTGTTAGAGATGCTAAGGAAGTATTTAAATACACGTTAGAAAATGGTTCCATGAGGGTGGAGATGACTAATTTCGGTGGGATTTTATCAAGAATTGTGGTGCCCGATAAAAATGGGAAAAGTGAAAATGTGGTATTGGCTCTAGAGGATATCTCCGATTATTTCACAAAGAATGGTCCTAGTTTGGGAGCTGCGGTTGGTCGATATGCCAATAGAATTTCTAATGCTTCCTTTCCTTTGGATGGAAAGACGATAGAAGTGACCAAGAATATTCCTCCTAATCACATTCATGGAGGAACCATTGGATTTAGTAAAAAAGTATGGGATGCAAATACCTTTTCAAATGCTGAGGAAGTTGGCGTGAAAATGCATTATATAAGTGCAGATGGTGAGGAGGGTTTTCCCGGAACTCTAGACACCTGGTTAACTATGTCGTTGACTACCGACAATAAGCTGATTGTGAAATTTGAATCTACAACGGACAAAAAAACGATCGTCAATCTAACTAATCACAGTTATTTCAATTTGAATGGAATTGTCGGAGATGTACGGGAGCATCAATTGAAGATTTTTGCAGATTCTTATACTCCAACTGACGTAGCCCAGATCACTACTGGAGAAGTGGTGGAAGTCAAGAATACGCCATTTGACTTCAGGTCTGCCAAAAATCTAGGTGAAAAGATAGATGAATTGGGAAGAGGATTTGATGAGAATTTTGTGACCAAAACAAAAAATAGTCCCGATTTAATACAAATTGCTTGGGTAAAGGATCCTGAATCTGGACGTACAATGAATGTTTTCTCTACTGCTCCAGGTGTCCAGCTTTATACTGCCAATGGGATCAACGACTTTGCCGGAGCTGATGGGAAAATCTACCAGCCATTTTGGGCATTCTGTTTAGAACCTCAGGCTTGGCCGGACAGTCCAAATAGACCTAATTTTCCTTCGGCCAGCCTATCGCCAGGAGAAAAGTACATCCATGAAATTGTGTATGAATTTGGGGTTGACAACTAAGAGCTGTAACCAGCACGCATTAATCTGCTTGTTTTCTTTCACGATTATATAATTAGAAATCATAATTTCCCTTTATGATTTTAGTTAAAGCAGTATTTATCTGTTTTCAGATTTCCCTATCCTATTAAATTCGGAATTAAGATCGCAAGGTTTTTGATTTAGACATGGGCTGTGAAAAATACGTTTTAAGCAAGCGAATAGGATAGGGAATTTGTGGAATTAAAACAATTGAAGGTGTAATTCTTTGACCATTATGAGGATTCTTTACACATCAAAATAGGCAGAGCCTGCCCAGATTGCTTTTAATCCGTGTAGGAATAACTCTTGCATAGTTTGTAGGTATAGTTAAACCAACAAATTATTTATGAGAAGTATCAAATTAACCCCACAACCAGTCGCTAATTTTAGAAAGAAAGCAAAATTGACTGGAATTGCCATGTTATCAGCGCTATGCCTAGCTGGAATGACATCTTGTAATGACGAGGAAGATGCACCAATTGTCAACACCTTTAATCAGCAAGATAAAAATTTCGCATTGTCGTCTTCAGAGAACATCAATGCTCAAATTAAGTTTGGAGAATTGGCTAAAGCCAACGGAAAAGATGGATCTATAATGGACTATGGACAAAGAATCTTGGACGAAAACAATTCAAGCAAAACTGAATTAGAAGGAATAGTGGTCGGAAAGGATGTCACAATTTCGAAAGAAGTTACTGATGCCATGCAAGCAAAGTATATGGAGCTAGCAGCTTTGACAGGCAAGGATTTCGATAAAGCATTTATTAACTTTCAATTGGGAGCGTTAGATGATTTTAAATCGATCTATGAGAACGAAAAAAGTAATGGCGAAAATTACACCTTAAAAGGATTTGCTGACAAGACTTTAGGTAAAATCAAAGATCTAAAAGCAAAAGCCCTTAAAGTTAAAGCAGAAGTTGAGTTAGGACTGTAATAGGTTTTAGAAGATAGAAAACCTGACTTTATAAGTTATGGTATTTACCGACTGGTCTGGGAACAGGTCAGTCGGTTTTTTTTGTGATTTTGATATCACCTTTTTGATATGACTTAACGAAAAATGATTTTTAGCCAAATTCCTTATTATCTACTGTGGTTAAACAAAATTTTGCCAGTAGAAAATTTTGTACCATCAAGAAGGCAAAGACATATTTGGTTATAAGTATTCTCCAGTCTTAGTCTCTAGCTCTGAGCGTATTGATATATTTTTGCTGACCTCTCCGAATCACTTGTGCTGAGCTTGCCGAAGGAAACGTTTTCCAATCAAATGATCAAAGAAAATACGTCTTACGGCGTACTTTCGGATACTTATATCAACCTGTCATTTTAATGGTGATGCGTTCGATAATGAACTCTGCAGGTTTGCTCATTGCTATCCCTAATTCCAAAATGAGAATGTCTTGATTGAGATCTTCCGAAGTCATCGTTTCATTTAAACCAACTCTAATGAAAAAAGAATGTTCTGCCCGGGAGCCAGCCAGAGCTCCGTCTCTCCACAGTTGAAGGAGGAAATTCTCAGTCAGTTGTTTTATTCGAATCCAAGTAGCTGGTTCATTTTCGTATGACTCAAATTCTTTTAAACCTGACATAATAGATTTTTCGATCATCAGCATGGTGCGTCTGATATTTAAATATCTCCAATCATAATCATTTCCTGCGAGAGTTCGGGCGCCCCAAACTAAAATTCCTTTACCCGGAAAAAAACGGATAGCATTGATTGATTTTCCTGTAAGAGGATCTACGTTTAAACTCCTTTGATCTAAAGAGCTAATAGCAACAGAGAGTTGAGTGACCCCACTGATGGAAATATTTGCCGGCGCCTTCCACACTCCTCTGTTAGCATCAGTTAATGCAAATAATCCTGCAATAGCTCCGGACGGAGGTTGCAGGTTAATTTTTTTCTGAATTATTTTGCAAATTTCCCAATACGTTGGACTTATCGTCTTTAAGGCCCTATGCTTTTCAAATGTGCTCGTTTCTGAATCTATGATAGGTTGAATTCCATCCTCAGGCAAAACTTGTTTAAGATCGATATCATCATTTAGGTGTAAGAAACTCGCTTCTTGAAAGTTTCTGGTAACTAGCCAAGGATAATAAACCGCAGCATTTTTAAGATTTTGAGTGCCTATATTTTCCCGAAAGTGTGTGATACAATCTATTCCTTGAGATCTAGGATGAGCGCCTCCAGGAATATCCAAAATGGCAAATCGATTCCCCACTTGCGCACAATGATTTAGCATTTCCTGGTATATTGAGTAGGCGTCATCTTCAAGAGCTACTGCATCAGGTATCAATAGAATGGAGGAGGTATCTTCATGTTCCAAGGCTTTAAGTCCGCCCTGCAATGGAATACCATTATGATCTACTACGGCACCTACTAGTTCATCATGAATAGTGATTTTATTTCTTATTTGAGTATAGCCACCTACGGAAACTATAAAACATTTACTGCCTCCATTTTCGAAAAATAAGCGAACCGCTGTGTGGAGGAAAAACAATTGGCTTGGGTAAGCATTAATTTTTTTTAGTTGAGTTCCAATCAGAAAAGTATCGGAAGCTGGAACAGAGGCATTGTCCATGGTAAATTTAGGAACAAATGCTGTCCCGAAATTTTGCTCGAACTCTAGAAAGGAAGTGATCAATTTTGGTTGGTTCAAAAATGACGTTGTACTATTTCCAGCTTTTTCTGTGTAACCTACAAACGCTACTATTGAGGTAGGGACTCTGGTAATTGAAGGCGTAGGCAAGTTGATTTCCCGTACATAAATTCCGGGAGTTTTGAATTTCTTTGACATAAAAATCGGTTTTAAGAAGTTAAAAAATTTGATATACTCTGAAGGTAGGTAATTTTTAAAGAATGAATAACTTAGGTACTAAGATGATTTAAAGCTACTTGTTGTGCTTCTTCAAAATTCTGATAGGCACAGATAACTGCTTCAAAATCAGTCAAATCACCTAAAAATTTAAGAGAAAGTTGACTTCCAAAGTGTACTAGAATGCAGCTATTTTCTTTGCAAAGCTTTCTAATAGCTCTCAGCGTTTGTTCATCCATACCAAACTTATTTATTGGTTTATGAGAGGGTACAAAAACAGATAGTATAATCAATTCAGCTTCGTCTAAATTTTTTTCGTTATTTAAAAGATCGAATTTTTTAGTTAGTCCTTGTGAAAAAATCGAATCACTGGAACCTAAAAAACTCTTATGAATAAGCTTTCCATTTCTGGCCAATCTAGCTAGCTTTTCTAAGTTAATCTCACCAGAAACCACCGAAACATACTCCGAAGCAAGTATAGTTTGAAATATACTGTGACTTTGCCAGTCGAACTGTGGTACGGATAGTTGTTGAAATTCTAGTACACCCAATTCTTCTTTCAGAGTCATGATTTTTTGAAATGAATTATCAATTGCCTCCAGCGAAGATTTTTCAAGGATGGTTTCAATTCCTTCTTTCACGTGATCCGAAAAGCATAGAATATCATTACCCGCATAAAATGCTTCCCATTCCAGATCTCCTGGCGTTGGAAATAGGTCGGCAACAGCTTTCATATTAAGCGCATCTGAGATCACTATTCCATTGAATCCCATTTCTTCTTTGAGCAAACCAGTGATAATCTCCCGACTGATGCTGGCTGAAATCTCCTTTCCATTAGTTAAAGATGGAACAGCCAAATGCCCCACCATAATCATTTCCACGTTATGATTAATCCCATATTGAAAAGGTGCTAACTCTTCATTTTGCAATTCTTCTTTGGTTTTTGAGATGATGGGAAGTCCCAAATGAGAATCTGTTTTGGTATCGCCGTGACCGGGGAAGTGCTTTAGACAAGCTTCTATCCCTGATCTGATCATCCCGTTGTATGTAGCAAGAGCCAAGGTGGAAACATTAGTGGTGTCGTCACCAAACGAGCGATACCCAATTACCGGGTTGTCTGGATCGGAATTCACATCTGCACAAGGTGCCAGATTAAGATGAATTCCAGCTTTTTTCATATCCAAGCCCATTCTATATCCTACTTCCTCAACTAGCCTTTCCGATCTATGTTTTAGAGCTCCAAGGGTAATAGCAAAGGGATATTGAGGGGTGTTTTCTATCCGCATAGCCAAGCCATATTCGCCATCAATGCTGATCAGCAACGGGATTTTTGAAATAGCTTGATAGCGATTGATAAGTGCAATCATTTGTTCTAATGACCCACTTACCTCAAGCACTTCGGCTCGCTTTTCAAAGTTGGCAGCAGCAGAATGTCGACTATGGAAAAAAGTTAAACCTCCAATTTCCTCCTCTCTGATCAACCTATCTATAAATTGATAATTTTCTTCAGTGTCATGAATAAATGCCGCTGGAGAGAAGCATTGAGCTATTTTTTGTTTAGATGTACTATTCATTTGAAGAATGGAAGAATCAAAATTGGAAAATTTCTTGAGCGCTTGAAGGTAAAAGATTATCTTCTAAGCCAATTGGAAGAGTTTGAATATGGATTGTAGAGTTTAGTGCCTGAAAGCTCATAATTCTTATATGCCAGATCCAAAAAATCTAATCTATTTTCTTGCCAAACTCTTTAGGATAATGCACACTAGCAGCGATTGCAAGTGCTGGAATCATGGCAATTCCTACCCAAATAAAGAATCCCGTGTAGCCGAGATATTCTTGGATAAAACCAGAAGCCATACCAGGGAGCATCATTCCCATTGCCATAAAACCTGTGGCGATAGCATAATGGGATGTTTTGAATAGACCCTCAGCCAAATAAATGAGAAAGATCATATAGGCTGCGAATCCAAAGCCGTAGCCAAATTGCTCGATGATCACCACTGCGTATGCGTATACAATGTTTTCTGGCTGAAAATGTGCCAATGCAATATATAGCAAGTTTGGAAGATTGAGAGACAGGGCCATTGGAATCATCCACTTTCCAAGTCCATCTCGGGAAATTGCAACTCCACCCAGAATTCCTCCCACCAATAATGCGATCACTCCGACAGACCCATAGATAAATCCTAGCTCCGACGTGCTGAGTCCCAAACCTCCTTTTTCTCTAACTTCAATTAGAAAAGGGGAAGCTATTTTTACGAGCTGAGATTCTCCCAGACGATATAGCAGCACAAAAGCGAGTGAGATTCCAATATTTTTCTTGGTGAAAAATGTAGAGAAGACTATACCAAAATTCTTTTCTTTTACATCTGATTCTACTGATTCTTCTTCTACTTTTTTAGTGGCAAATAGGTTAATCAATGTCAGGAGCAACATCAGCAATGCTACTATAATCATAGTATATGACCATGCTTTATTATTATCCCCAAGAGAGTTTTCGAAATATCCCGCTACCATCACGATCAAACCTTGACCGGTGATCATTCCAATTCTGTAAAAGGTATTGCGCAGACCTACGAAAAAAGATTGTTGCTCAGGTTTCAATGCGATCAGATACATACCATCTGAAGCTATGTCATTGGTAGCAGATGCAAAAGCACCCATCCAGAAGAATGCTAAGGTCATAAAGAAAAAGCTGCTGCCCGACATCGTCATACCTACTCCCAGAAACACCAGAGACAACACCAATTGCATGCTTAGAAACCACTTTCTCTTGGTGCCAAATAGATCGACGATTGGACTCCAAAGTGGTTTGATTACCCATGGGAGGTAAAGTAAACTCGTGTATAATCCAATGTCAGCATTGGATACGCCAAGTCTTTTATACATGATCACCGATACCACGATGATTACGATGTACGGAATTCCTTCGGTCATGTAAAGAGAAGGAATCCAGATCCACGGATTTTTTTTAGTAGAATTAGTCATGATTTTCGTATCAGATTTTCATATATATTCACTTCTGATCCATCAATTATTTTTGCATCAACGGCTTTTTCATAGAATTCTGCAGGACCCACTCCCCCGATAATTGCATAAGCATATCCCATTTCACGCATGGATTCAAGTGCTTTTACCAAGAGTATTTTTCCTATTCCCTTTTCACGCTCAGACTCCATAGTCCCGGTAGGTCCAAAGAAATTTCTCGCAGTGCTTTCGTAGCAGGAGAAGCCAAGAATATTATTTCCTCTATGAGCAAGCCAAACTGAAATAGGCTGTCTTGCAAATGCTACTTCGACTTCAGACTTCCAATACTCACCAAAGTGCTCCATGACCCACGAGGTCACCAGATGTTTTTCTGGAGTAATTGCTCTACGAAAAATTATTTTTTCCTTTATAAAAAGAGCTTTTTCCGAAGAAGTGACATCAGGTAATCCAATAAGACGAACGAGCATATCTTTCATAGCGGTTTTCTTATGGGATTTTATACACTTGTGTCTGTACTATTCTACCATAATGGTCGATCCATCGTACCGCGAGATAAGTGGTATTTATGCTCTTCACCTCTAAGGTACGTGCACGTAATCCGCCAACCCAAACGGGATGGATTTCAGCTGTTTCGAGTAGATCAAGTTCATTGGCTCCCTGTATCAAAGCATATCGTATGGCAGGATCAAGGGGTTTATTCATCATTATTTTAGTAGAAACCGAATTGGCCTCTACTGAAAAAACTACTGGTATATCAATTATTGAGGGAGATTTTGGTTCAAATGAAGGAGGTAAAGTTGGCTCGTTATACAGTTCAGTTTTTAGCAATTGAGCTACATCTTGATTCTTGTTTTTGAGGGATTTGGCTGAAAAGAAAGCATTTCCCTGAATGGTAGGAAGTGTACGGGTATAGGAAATCTGAGTATTTATTTCTCGTGGATTATTCCAGGCTTTATCCGAATCCTCCCTTATTTTGTAGGGCCCGTTGCCAATGTAAATGTTGGTGTTATTGTAATTTCTCGCCCACCAATCGTTCAATTTGCGGTGTGAAGCCAAAGGGTGGTCCATACTCCAGTAGAGCTGAGGAATGAGGTAATCGATCCAGCCATTTTTCATCCAAAGCAATACATCGGCATAGAGATCATCGTAGTTGGTTTGTCCTGCTCGGGTAGGCGAACCTCTTGGATCTTTGTCTTGATTTCTCCAAACACCAAAAGGAGATATTCCAAACTGCACCCAAGGCTTAGATTTCTTGATGGTTTCCTTGAGTGCAAAGATCAATTCATTTACATTTTGTCTTCTCCAATCATCAATGTTTTGGCCTGCCTTTTTGTATTTGTTGTAAGCTGCATTGTCAGGGAAGTCCATCTTAGCAACCTTATAAGGATAAAAGTAATCGTCAAAGTGGATGGCATCGATGTCATAATTATCAACTATTTCCTTGATTACTGCCAATAAATGAGCTTTTACCTCCGGCAAACCAGGATTATAATAATACTTTGTATCGTATTTTAGCATCCAATCCCGATGTAGGTTATAATCATGATTTGGGCTTAGCCCTTCGGTGCTGAGATTCATGGTCGCTCGGTACGGATTAAGCCAGGCATGAAATTCCAATCCACGTGCGTGTGCTTCATTGATCATCCAAGTGAGTGGGTTTTCAGTGGTGTTTGGCGCTTTCCCTTGTTTGCCAGTGAGGTATTTTGACCAAGGAGCGAGATTGCTTGGATAAAAAGCATCACCGGCGGTTCTGACCTGTACGATTACCGCATTGA
>Ga0307487_1000898_pt1 | contig 22256 bp, 23 predicted proteins | sample CBIW12metaG_FD_203665 | JGI IMG/M metagenome (GOLD analysis project Ga0307487, IMG submission 203665) | Sea-ice brine microbial communities from Beaufort Sea near Barrow, Alaska, United States - CBIW 1.2 | ecosystem: Environmental > Aquatic > Marine > Coastal | place: USA: Alaska | collected... | reverse complement strand
CGGTTTGCAGTGATATGGAACACCAATTTGTTTTCCCTTTTTTCCCAAAATGCCGAAACTATGTTGCAATTATAAGTATGCACATCGGTTTTGGATTTTGAAAAGCATTTGAAATCGGTATAATCCAACAAAAAAGATGCCGCCAGGTTCATTTTTTCAACATCCAGTTCATTCTTGACAAAATGCGCCGTATCAAAATCAAACGGATTTTTTTGCTGAATAACGTGATATTCATAACTTCTGCTCACCGCATCAAACCTGGCATGAGAATCTTCCTTAACTTTAAAAAGATCGAACACGACCACATCTGATGGTAAAACACAATTCAATTTATATATTAAGATATCAATTTCCGCAATTTCTTCGGTGTCAAAATGAACAAAAAACTGCGATGCATGAACCCCTGCATCCGTTCTTCCCGCGCCTATTACCGGAGTTTTAACCTGCAACAAGGTGAAAAGCGCTTTTTCCAAAGTTTCCTGAACAGAAATAGCCTCGGGCTGGTTTTGCCAACCGTGGTACGCTTTCCCATTATAAGCCAGTTCTATAAAATATCTCAATCTAAAATGATACTTTTACGTGATTTCCTGCAAAGATAAGTCAAAAAGAGAAGAGACAAGTGAGAAGATGCAAGAAAGGGGTGGGAAGAACCAAGAGACAAGAGCCAAGAATCAAGAACCAAGATTAAAAAAAATTAGAAACCAAGAGATCAGGGACAGAAGGCAAACCGATTTTTTGCGACCTTTGCCGTTAAGCAATCAGGAGATAAACTTCAGAAAAAATCGATCAAAAACTTTTAACTTCGTATTTCGTATTTCAAAATAACGGAAGACAAACCGATTTTTTGCGACCTTTTGCGTAAAATCTTTGCGGCCTTTGCGGTTAAGTAACCAGGAGATAAACTCCCAAAAAAGACCGATCTAAAACTTCGTATTCGTATTTCATATTTCCAACTTTAAAAATAAAAGAACTTAAATGAAAAAAATATTGTTGCTGAGCGACACCCATAACCATATTGATGATCGCATCCTGCATTATGTAAATGAAGCCGATGAAGTGTGGCATGCAGGAGATATAGGGCAAATTTCAATTACCGATCAAATAAAAAAACTAAAACCCCTTAGAGCGGTTTACGGCAATATAGATGACAATGAAATCCGAAAGGAATTTCCATTGAACCAACGGTTCCTATGTGAGGAAGTTGATGTGTGGATGACCCATATAGGCGGATATCCCGATAAATATTCCCCGGACATCAGGGACGAAATCAAAAAAAATCCTCCAAAACTTTTTATATCAGGACATTCCCATATCCTGAAAGTTATAAACGACAAAAAATTGCACTTGCTGCACATGAATCCGGGAGCTGCCGGGAAATATGGCTTTCATAAAAAAAGAACCATGCTGAGGTTTAAGATAGAAGCAAAAAATATTTTTGATCTGGAAGTAATCGAACTGGAGTAAAGAGGCCTTCCCCAACCTCCGAGATTTGGAGTTGTTCAGGATTATTTCGGCAGAAATCATTTCTTATAGCCTACGGTTTTAATCATGGGTAAAAGGAAACAATAAAAACTATCCCAACCGTTTCAACGGTTTTTTATGGAGCCGGAGAATAAATATGTTCTGACTTTGGAATGCGAGATGAGAGGACTGATTAAAAAAGAATCCTTAGATCTGATCTTTCATATAAAACTCAAAAAAAATAGTTGTTAATGGAAATGGTCGAAACCATTTTATTAAAAACATCATTCCTACAGCCACCGATTAAAATCGTTGGCTAATTTTCCTTATAAATTAACCAACATTTATTGGTTTGTCAACAATAATTTTTCTTGATCAAAAAAAACTTTTTCACTTTCTACAAACTTCCCTCTCAGAAATAAATCAAAAAACCCAAGGCTTTCACCCTGGGTTTTTCTTCGCACTAATAACACTAAGATAATAGGTTTATCGAAACCGGTCCGCAGATTTTACGAGATCTTCATCCTTTTTTATGGCCTTATTGGCCAGCACTAAAAAAACGATAGAAAGAACAGGAATAAACATCCCAATACCTTTCTCAGAGATTTTCATCTCTCCAGGTACCATTAGAGACCAATAAACAAAAACTCCTAGCAAAAAAAAGTTCAATAAAATATTGAGTCGCCCCATAACAAATTGAAGCTGTCTGTTTTTAAATAAAAATATACTCACTAACGACAAAACAGCCGATCCAAGGAACATTGCCAAAACTACTAATACGTCCTGAACATTTACAGGTTCACCCGCTTCATTGCTCCACAAAGAAACAAAAAATATGAGTACACCGCTCAATAGAGCAGCGATAAATAAATAAATTGTTTGAAAGCGTTGTAACATAAGAATAATGCGATTTAAGGTCGCAAAAATAAGTGTTTCTTTCCTAAGATTTAAAATAAAGTTGTATTATTGCATAAAGATTATGTAACCAGTTCAAAATAGGTTAATTAAAGACTTCATATTATTTTCGATTCTTCCTCGAGAAGTTTACAATAAACAAAGACAAATTTATTCATAATTATAATTCATGTTTGAAATTTCAGAATTAAAAGCTAAGAAGCTACCTGAGCTTCAAGACATTGCTAAATCATTAAATGTCCCCAAATACCGTACGGTTAAAAAAATAGATCTTGTATATCAAATATTAGATCATCAAGCCGCAAACCCTAATAAGGTAAAAGAGATTTTGGATCAGGCTTCTCCCGAAAAACCGACTTCCACTGAAAATCCTGAAAGAAAAAGGACTGTTAGATTTACGGAAGATCGGAAACCCAATGCAAAATCAGCCCAAGACCGGAAATCTGCTGTGAAATCTGTCCAAAATCAGAAACCCACAGTGAACTCAAATCAAGATCAGGACCAGGATCAGGTAAAATCTGATAATCCAAATAAAACCAATTCTTCTCCGGAAGTTGCTGCAGATTCACAAAGAGATCAGCCTGCGAGAAATCCGGCTAAAAAAGTGGAGAGAGAAAGACCGGTAGCTGCCCAAAGAAGGCCTGCTCCCAGACCGCATCCTTCAAAAAAAGAAGATTCCACCGGAAATCCTTCTAAAGAAACCCAGAGAAATCCACGTGAGAACCGCAAGGAACCGCGTAGCAATAAACCTGACCACAATAAGGATAACTACAATAAAGATAGTGGCAATAAGGATAATGGTAACCGCGATAGCCGCAACAGGTACCGCGAACCGGATTACGAATTTGATGCCATTATAGAGAGTGAAGGCGTGCTGGATATCATGCAGGACAATTACGGTTTCCTGAGATCTTCAGATTATAATTATCTTTCTTCTCCGGATGATATCTATGTATCACAATCTCAAATACGCCTTTTCGGATTAAAGACCGGGGATACGGTTTTAGGCCAGATTCGTCCTCCAAAAGAAGGGGAAAAATATTTCCCGCTTATCAAAGTCAATAAAATCAACGGATTGGATCCTCAGGTAGTAAGAGACAGGATCTCTTTTGAACATTTAACCCCGCTTTTCCCAAAGGAAAAATTCAACCTCGCCGACAAGCAGAGCAGTATTTCTACCCGGATTATCGATTTGTTCTCTCCTATTGGAAAAGGACAACGTGGGATGATAGTTTCACAACCTAAAACAGGAAAAACCATGTTGCTTAAGGACATTGCAAATGCAATTGCCGCTAACCATCCTGAAGTTTACCAGATCATCTTATTAATTGATGAACGTCCTGAAGAGGTAACCGATATGCAACGAAATGTAAAAGGTGAGGTTGTCGCTTCTACCTTTGACAGGGAAGCTCACGAACACGTTAAAGTGGCGAATATCGTTCTGGAAAAAGCAAAAAGAATGGTTGAATGTGGTCATGATGTGGTGATCCTGTTGGATTCCCTCACGCGATTGGCCAGAGCATACAACACGGTACAACCTGCCAGTGGAAAAGTATTGAGTGGTGGTGTGGATGCCAATGCATTGCACAAACCAAAACGTTTCTTTGGAGCTGCCAGGAATATTGAAAATGGAGGCTCGCTTTCTATTATTGCAACCGCATTGACAGATACAGGTTCAAAAATGGATGAAGTGATCTTTGAAGAATTCAAAGGAACAGGAAATATGGAATTGCAGTTGGATAGAAAAATTGCCAACCGAAGAATTTTCCCTGCCATTGATCTTACATCTTCCAGCACACGTCGCGACGATTTGCTGTTAGACGAGAACACCTTGCACCGTATGTGGGTAATGAGAAAATACCTTGCAGATATGAACCCAGTGGAAGCCATGGAATTCATCAATGACAGGTTCAAGAAAACCAAAACCAACGAAGAGTTTTTGATCTCAATGAACGGATAGGAAAACTTTTTATAATATCAAAAACCTGACTATTTTAGAATAGTCAGGTTTTTTTATGCCCCTTATTTATTTTAGATTGTACCTTACAGCTAAAATTAGTTGATGAAAAGATATTTTATTTTTTTATTTTCAGGAATGCGCGCAACCTTTTTAATATTATTAGGTCATATAAATAGATGCCTAAACATTAACAATCAAAATGTCCATTAAAAACAAATTCAAATAAAAAAAAATAATCTTAATACTTGCATTATTAACGACTATTTATTCTTGCTCCAAGGAAACTGATGACATGGTTACTGCTTTGGAATACACGGGAAAGTGGGAACTTGTTAAAATGACAGGTAGCACTACAGGTTCAGAGTCTACTGGTTCAGATATGGAATGGCAGGAAAAATATGTTATAAATGAAGATGAGACATTCGCCAAAACCAGAGTACGTGGAGATGGTACAATAGTCGTTTCAGGGACTTATAAGTTTACTGAAGAGGGATTAATGGATGAATCGGAATCTGATGTTACAATTTATATAGAATTATCACATAATACCGATAATAAAATAATAGGTAATTGCAATTCTAAAAGCACAACAGAATATTTATATTTCACCTCTAATAATAAACTTAAAAGTACTTGGGAAGCATGCGATGGACCTGGATTAGAATATACTAAAAAGTAAATAGTTCCTTTTAACCTTAAATGTACTATTCCCATAAAAAATATAATACATAGAGCCTTACTCTCTAAATTCTAATACTGATTTAGGGAAAGTGAAAAACCTTAACGAGATTAGTTTTACTGCAAATGCCGGATTAGGCTTCATATTTTAAATTGATAAACTGAAGCCTGAAAATAATACCGGCATTTATCCGAATAGGATAACATATTTATCTTCAAAAAAAATACTACTCCTTCAACTCCATTTTTTCAGCAAAATAATCGCAGAAATCCTTCATAGTATCTGTCATTTTTTCATCCTGGGTTGCGCGGTTAAAAGAGTCGCTCATAGCTACCAAGGTTTGATGAAAAAATTTCTTCATCTCATCTACAGGCATATCCTTGGTCCACAAATCTATTCGCAGGGTTTCCTTTTTCTTGCTGTCCCACATGGAAAGCAACATAGCTTTGGATTCTTCCTTGTAAATATTACCGTCATCGGCGCTCCAGTAGATTTCTTCCGGCACGCGGTTTTCATCTAATATTACTTCTATATTGATCTCGGATTTTTTAAATTCTGCCATTATTTCTTTGGTTTATAATTTGCTTTGTTAAAAATTGTTTCGGAATCAGTATCCAGCATTTCCTGGAGGCTCACTTCATTTTTATCCATGTATTGACGTATGATCTGCCAACCTATATATTGTCCTACCATAGCAGGGGATTCGTTATCAAGTTCCAGGTTAAATTTGGAAAAGGGAGCAGGAAATAAAAACCGGGACTGCAATTGTGAATCTGAATTAAAAATAAGTTCACGTTCCACAAAATACCGCCAGATTTGCTCTTCATTCGCTTTTACCCAGTCCAGTTCCTCCGGGACATACCCAATTTTTTCGTTATCGGGAGTAGTTGGTAACCAGGTATCTTTTAAATATAAGATCTTCCCATAATAGATAAGATGGGCCAAAAAGGTTTTGGACTCGGGCCGGGTAACATATTGTTTGGCATATTCTGCAGCAACATCGGGAATTATCTGATTTTTTTCAAAATTTTTCTTTAGAAATTCCTGAATTCCAATATAAAAAGGATGATCTTTTCCTAAATAAGTATCAAGTGCTATAAACAAATAATCCTGGGATAGAAGCACCTTGTTTTTGTAATCTACTTCGGAGGTAATTGTAATTATTGTTGGGCTTTCAAATTCCGGAAAATAATATTTTATATGTTGGAAAAGGGAATGAAGGGCATCTTCTTCAGCAGAAAGATCAGGAAAAGCCTTGTTAACTGCGGTATTTAATTCCTGTTGAATGGTATCATTTATCTTTTCCATCCAGACGCTGTCTGGAAATTGGGCGGGAAATAAAAAGGGATATTCCGCTTTTAATTGAGGAAGGCTTTCCGAGGTGGTGTTGGCGAATTTTTGATCGAACCGGACCAGCTCAAAATCCACGGGAATTTTTTCGATTTCCTTTTCAGTTTCCGACTGTTTTTCACAGGAAAAGGAGATCGCGACCAGAAAAATAAAAATAATCTTTTGGAACATTGATGTATATTGTGATGCCTTTAGCGCAGGCGGTTTTTATTAAGTATTTATTTATGCTAAATTTGCCTGCAAAGGTATTACTTACAAATTTAAACACCCAAAATTATGCAAGCTGAAAAGGTGGTAGATCATATAGTAGATTGGTTAAAAAATTATGCCACTTCAGCCAATATGGATGGTTTTATTCTTGGAATCAGCGGCGGAATAGATTCTGCGGTTACCGCTGCTTTGTGTGCCCGGACCGGCCTTCGCACTTTATGCCTGGAAATGCCAATTCATCAGGCTCCAAGTCATGTGTCCAGGGGGCAGGAACACATTAAATCCTTAAAGCATCAATTTGCCAATGTGACGAACGTACAAGTGGATCTTACCTCTGTTTTTGAACAATTTAAAGGAGTAGTGCCGCAAGCCTATGAATGTGAAAACCTGGAATTAACACTGGCCAATACCCGGGCGCGTTTAAGAATGACAACTTTATATTATTTTGCCGGTTTACATAAATATTTGGTGGCAGGTACCGGGAATAAAATAGAAGATTTTGGAGTAGGATTTTTCACTAAATATGGTGACGGTGGGGTTGACCTGAGTCCGATCGCAGATCTGATGAAAAGTGAAGTTTATGAAATTGCCCGATTTTTAAATGTAAATCAGGAAATTCTGGATGCAGATCCTTCTGATGGCCTTTTTGGCGATTGCCGAAGTGATGAAGATCAGATAGGCGCGAGCTATGACGAACTGGAGTGGGCCATGAAAATGGATAAAGAAGATAAAAAGATATCCGACTTCTCCGGTCGAAAATTTGAAGTTTTTAATATTTATAAACGCTTAAATAATGCGAATCAGCATAAAATGAAGCCTATTCCGATCTGTAAAATCCCCGTTCATCTGAGAAAATAATACTTTCATCGAATAAATCCGGATAGCTATAGAATTGAGGTTTTAATCAGTTAGTTTAGTTAATATATTTTTATCATCAACTAAATTGCAAAAGCCCTACCGCTGTAAATTTTAGTGCTAACATGTCTATATGAGTTCAGTATTAATAGCAGATCATCATCCCATTACCCGTGAAGGGATTACATCGTTACTAAACAGTAATGAGAATCTCGAGGTAATTGGACATGTAACAACCGGGAACGAGTTGTTTAGATTCCTGAAACTCCAAATTCCGGATCTTCTGATTATGGAAATTGATTTGCCGCAAATTAATGGCATCACGGCCCTTCGAACTTTAAAAGCCGAATATCCCGGATTAAAAATACTTGTTTTGAGTTACCATCCAGAAGAAATGTATGCATTGAGCGCTATAAAATCAGGGGCTTCCGGTTATATCTCAAAAACCGAGTCTACCGAAATTTTAAAAATGGCGATCCTGCAGGTAATCCGTGGTGGTATTTATTTAAATAAGGATATTACCGAAAGATTAAACTCCGGAATTTTTAAGAACAATAGCCTGATCTCCAAATTCAAGAAACTCTCTACCCGTGAAGCCGAAGTTTTAAATTTGCTCTCTACCGGAAAGCGAAATAAGGATATTGCAGAAGCATTGACCATCAATGAAAAAACTGTGAGCACCTATAAAACCCGGTTGTTGAAAAAGCTAAAAGTAGATAATGTAGCAGATTTGATCCATCAATCCAGATTACTGCAATTGCGAACTACATAACCCGGTTAAGTTTGTTGGACAAGACCTTCTTTAGGGTTAAATAATCCATAATATCCTCTAACATCTCCTTCGAATCAACTTCAGGAGAATCTTTTATTCTTTGTGAAAGTTCTTCTATTTTTTGAGTGATAAGGAACCTGCGCAAGGCCAAAATGGTTTCATTAACAAGCCTGCCAATGGTGGTATCCTTGGCTTTTACAAAAATATCCATACGTTCCCAATCATGCAAACTGTATTGCTCTTCTTCCATTAATATTGTAGTAACCTCAGCCGAAAGCTCTGAATCCAGTTGATTGATAAAAATTTCCAGGCTCAATCCACCTTCCTGATTTAATCCGTCAATAACCCTGGTATAAATTTCCCTGAACGATTCATTGGTAAATGCGACTTCGTCTTCCTGCAAGTCCAGGAAGATCTTTTCAAAAACTTTGGCTTTTTGAATTTCTGGTTCCAAAACCACTTCTCCTTTATCATTTTCCTTCAGGACCATATCTTCAAATTCCTCTTCCACGGTTCCGTAAAGCAATAGCAAACTTATTATTTTGCGCTCCAGTTCAAACAATTCATCAACCTTGACTTTTGAAGTTTCTGTATTCCTGACAACCTCTAAAGATTTCCGTTTAGCCGGTTGTGCTGGTCCGGTTTTACCTTCTTTCGCAAGAAGTTGTGTCAAAGTAGAAAAAAGCACTTGTTCCGAAATATCCATTATCCGGGAACATTCCTGGATATAGACTTCCTGCTGGATTTGATTTGGGATCTTGGCGATACTGGAAACCATATCGTGAATAAGGCTAGCCCTTTTCACGGGATCATTTTTGGCGTCTTCGTACAATAATGAAGCCTTATACTCTATAAAATCCTTGGCATTTTCCTGTAAGTATTCCTGCAATTCCTCCTGGGAATTCTTCCTTGCAAAACTATCAGGGTCTTCCCCATCGGGAAAAACACATATCTTCACATTCATCCCCTGTTCCAAAATAAGATCTATTCCCCGTATGGAAGCCCTCATTCCTGCGGCATCCCCATCAAAAAGTACCGTGATGTTTTTTGTGAGCCGGTTTATAAGACGAATCTGTTCAGAGGTAAGCGAGGTTCCGGAAGATGACACCACATTTTCAATTCCGCTTTGATGGAATTGGATCACATCGGTATAACCCTCAACCAGAAAGCAATTATCCTCCTTCGCAATAGCTTGCTTGGCGTGGGAAATTCCGTACAAAACCTTGCTTTTATGGTAAATCTCGCTCTCCGGGGAATTCAGGTATTTTGCCGCTTTTTTATCGTTTATCAAAATTCTTCCCCCAAAGCCCAATACCCTGCCGGACATGGAATGAATTGGAAACATCACGCGCCCCTTGAACCTGTCGAATTGCTTTTCGCCTTTTACAATGCTCAACCCTGTTTTTTCGAGATAATCCAGTTGGTATCCCTTTCTAATCGATTCAGAAGTAAACGCGTCCCAATCGTCCAGACAATAGCCAAGATCAAATTTTTTGATAGTTTCGGGGGTAAATCCGCGTTCCTTAAAATAACTAAGCCCAATGGCTTTTCCCTGTTCCGATTTTAAAAGTATCTTTTGAAAATACTCACTGGCAAATTCAGAAACCAGGTACATACTCTCCCGTTCATCTGCATGTTGCTTCTGCTCATCACTTTGCTCGGTTTCCTCAATTTCAATATTGTACTTTTTTGCCAGATATTTGATAGCTTCGGGATAGGTAAAATGCTCATGCTCCATTAAAAAAGCAACCACATTCCCGCCTTTTCCACTTGAAAAATCCTTCCAGATCTGTTTTACTGGAGAAACCATAAAGCTGGGACTTCGTTCATCGGTGAAAGGGCTCAGGCCTTTATAGTTGCTGCCCGATTTTTTTAGCTGAACAAAATCGCCTAGAACCTCCTCTACTCTGGAGGTTTCAAATACCTGGTCTATAGTGTTTTTTGAGATCAAAATTTTCTGGAAATAAGTTTTGTAAGACAGGCCAAATGTAACAATAAAATAAGAGAACAGTTTTCAAATAAATGAAAACCATCCTCTTTCAACATCTTAGCAGAATGTTACTTACACTTCATCAAAACTTAAGCCATTCTTCGAATAAAAATAACATAAAAAGCTGATTTTAAATGTTTAACATATTTTATAAACATGTCATATTTTCACCTCCCGATAAGTACTACCAGTTAAATTAAGGATGTTAATATCGATTAAATTCCAATTAATCAAAATCAAATCGCAACCCAAGGGAAATATTGTTAAGCTCAACGTTGGGGTCTTTAAAGATGGGATTTAGATCATATTTAGCATAAAGCGAGGTATTTCCCCAACCTATATAGCCACTTAAGCCATAAATTAAATCGTTGGTATTGTAATCTCCTTTAAGTTTACGTTTTACATTATCCCCATTTTCCTCGTATTTGAGTTTTTGTCTCTCCCCAATATTGATCCCGACAAATCCTCCCAATCCTATTTTAAATTTTTTGTCGGTATAAAACCAGGTTCCCTCATCTGTCTCAGATTTATTGGAAGGGCCAAATTCAAAGTGCAAAGGAATGACAAGATTTTCCATTTTAAATTTAGATTTATCGAGATCTAAGGGATAAACCTCTAAAACCGTCAAATCCCCATCTTCCACAAAATAGCGATTATCTGTAGGTTTTAATCCGTTGAACTGAAAAGATATTCCATATCTCAATCTCAACCAGTTTGAATCTTCAAAAACACGGGTTCTCCAGGCAATTCCCAATTCAAAAAACCTGCTTCCGCCCAACTTGAAGTCCGAATCGTTTAGGGATTGTCCATCCTTTAAGGCATTGTTAAAACCGGCGGCAATAACAAGTTGGCTGGTGGTACGATCAGCTCGAATTTTACATTCCTCTTCTATTTCCTTTTCAATATGTATACTTTTTTCCTTCTTTTCCGTGATTTCCTCCTCGTTCCTCAATTTCCATTCGATTTCATTTTCTGCAATTGCAAGCCTGTTCTCAATATTTAACGCGTGTTTTTTAGCCGATTCTTCCCTTAGCCTGTCTGCTTCGGCAGGGGAAATTACACTGTTTTCCAACTGCAGGCTTATAGCTTCCAGACTCTTTTTTAAAGCCTCTTTTTCTTCTGCAATTATTTGCTCCTTTTGTTGTTCCAGCCGTTCTGTTTTTTGAAGAACACTTTCCTCTTGGGCCTGTAGGACCTGCATTCCAAAACTCAGTAATAGAATGCTAAGACACATGGTAATGGTTTTCATTTTTTTTTTGGATTTTGATGAATATATTTAACTTTAATAAAATGATGATCTTTATAATAGATTTCTATTAATTCCTATTGACAACAGCGGTTTTAGCTTTGAAATACCCCTCCTTGAGAACATCAAAAACCTTCTCCCTTATAGATTGCTCCAACTCCAGCTCCACATCCAAAAGCAAGCTGTTGGCATCTATATCCACTGAAACAGACTTTGCGCTCCTATCTATGTTTATTTTTGTTAAAGCTTCGGTCAGCAAAGCATCCACTTCAGCATCCGTTATTTTCCCTGTTTTAATTTCTTTTGATGAAGTTTCCACGATTACTTCTTCTGGAATTCCAGAATTTTTTGTCTCGTTCATCAGGTCAGCATCCTTTTGGATTTGATTATTTTCCTTTTTTGAGGATTCCTGCGGTTTTCCCATAGATGCAAGTTTTGAATTGGCCACCGGTTCCTTTTTGGAAAAAATATTTTCAACAGGTTTTACAGAAGCTTTTTCCGGTACTTGCACTTCTTCTGAAGCAGGTTTTTTATGAGATACTTGCTGAGATTCGATTTCTTCCTTAAAAATTAATTCTGAAGGAGCATCCACAACTAAGGGGATTTCAGAAATTGGTTCATTGAACAGAACGCTAAATATCAGGATCCCTCCAACTAATGTCGCTGCAATTCCAATCCACCAAAAAATAGGCTTTTTGCTCTTTCCTTCTGAATTTAATCTCGCGCTGAGTTCTTCCCAGCTTCCGGCTTTTGGCGCTATCTTCCGCTTGTTCAGCTTTTTGCTGAACTCCTTTTCAAATTTTAACTGTCCCATGACCCGAAATATTTTGAGTTCTTAATTTTTCCTGTAACATTTTTCTCGCCTTAAACAGCTGGGATTTCGAAGTTCCAATGTTGATATTGAGCATTTTTGAAATTTCCAGATGTTTGTACCCTTCAATGGCATACATCACGAACACCACTCTGTACCCTTCCGGCAATGAATCTATGAGCTGCTGGATCTCATAAACATTAATATCAGATTCTATATTGTTGAAGCTTCCATTGAAATCTTCAAGGCCTTCCTCTTTGAATTCCAGCCCTTTTTTACTTCTTAAAAAAGAGATGCATTCCCGGATCATAATTTTCCGTATCCATCCTTCAAAACTCCCTTCATTCTTAAAATCGACCAGGTATTTAAAAACCTTAAGAAATCCGTTGAGCATAACTTCCTCTGCGTGATGGAGGTCTTTTATATACATCCTGCACACACCCAGCATCTTTCCCGAATGCAAATCGTACAGGTATTGTTGAGCCCCCCGGTTATTTTTAATGGCCCGTGCGATTAACTGAGTTTCGTTTTTATTAAGCGGTATAACTTTCACGCATTTTAATTAAAGCCTTGTATTTATAAAGACGTATGAAATTTACGAAAGGTTGCCTGAAGTTGGAAAAAAAAATTCAAAATATAAAATTTGGCCCCGATACTTCAGGGTGGAATTTGGAATCTCGAATTTGGAGTCTGGAATTGTTAATCCCCCCCCTCGGGGGTCGGGGGGCTTTTTACTTTTTACGTTCGATCACGTAATTCACCATTAAAGCCAGTGATTGTTTATAAGGCGATTCCTGATAATCATCAAGAATGGCAAGTGCTTCTTTCTGAAATTCCTTCATTTTGGTTACCGCATAGTCCAGGCCGCCATGGGATTTCACAAAGGAGATCACTTCATTTACCCTTTTCTTATCCATATTGTGATTTTTAACCGAATTGATGATCCATTTTTTCTCTTTTGAATCGCAATTATTCAACACGTAAATGAGCGGAAGGGTCATTTTTTGTTCCTTGATATCTATTCCTGTAGGTTTTCCTATTTGTTCTTTCCCATAATCAAAAAGATCATCTTTTATTTGAAAAGCCATTCCAATCAATTCCCCGAATCGGCGCATTTTTTCAATCTCATTTGATTGGGGTTTTACCGATGCTGCTCCCAGACTGCAACAAGCTGCAATAAGGGTAGCCGTTTTTTGGCGGATGATATCGTAATAAACGGCTTCGGTAATATCAAGTCTGCGTGCTTTCTCAATTTGCAGAAGTTCACCCTCACTCATCTCCCTTACCGCTACTGAAATGATCTTCAGCAAATCAAAATCATTATTGTCTATGGAAAGCAACAATCCCTTGGAAAGCAGGTAATCTCCTACCAGAACCGCAATTTTATTTTTCCAAAGCGCATTAATACTGAAAAATCCGCGCCTTCGGTTTGAGTCATCTACCACATCATCGTGAACCAGCGTAGCTGTATGTATAAGCTCTATGACTGCGGCTCCGCGATAGGTGCGTTCATTTACATTTCCTTCAGAAATCATTTTAGCCACAAGAAACACGAACATGGGCCGCATTTGCTTGCCCTTTCGGTTGACTACGTAATGTGTGATCCGGTTTAACAAGGCCACTTTGGAAGACATGGACTCCAAGAACTTTTTTTCAAAAAGCTCCATCTCCTTCTCTATCGGTAATTTTATTTGTGAGATGACCTTCATAAGGATTTTAAAGATAGCGTAAGATAGTGGTATTTAGGTAGTTTGGCCAATTGCTTAAGAAGATTTATTGGCCAGTTGCCCGCAAGCGGCATCAATATCTTTTCCCCTGGACCTTCGCACTGTAGCTGTAATCCCGTTTTGCTCAAGCATAACCTCGTACATATGGGTTGCCTGGGAAGAAGCTTGTTGAAATTGTCCATCGTCTATTGGGTTGTATTCTATCAAATTCACCTTACAGGGCACATATTTACAGAATTTCACCAAGGCTTCAGCATCCTTTGGGGAATCGTTTATTCCTTCCCACACAATATATTCATAGGTAATCCTGCTTTTGGTCTTTGAATACCAATATTCCAGTGCTTCCCTTAAATCCTTTAACGGAAAAGTTTCATTAAATGGCATAATTCTGGTCCGAACCTCATCGATTGCAGAATGCAGGGAAACGGCCAATTTTATCTTTGCTTCATCATCTGCCAGTTTTTTGATCATTTTTGGCACTCCGGAAGTTGAAATCGTAATGCGTCTTGGAGACATTCCCAGACCATCTTTTGAGGTGATCTTTTCGATGGATTTCATAACATTGTTATAGTTCATCAAGGGTTCTCCCATTCCCATAAAAACAATATTGGACAGGGGTTTATCAAAATACAACCTGCTCTCGTTATCTATTGCCACTACCTGATCGTAAATTTCATCGGGGTTCAGGTTGCGCATACGCTTAAGGGCCGCGGTGGCGCAAAACTTACAATTTAAACTGCATCCTACCTGCGAAGAAACACAGGCCGTTGTCCTTTTAGGGGTTGGGATCAAAACCGATTCCACCGTTAGATCATCGTGCAATTTAACCGCATTCTTAATGGTGCCATCACTGCTGCGCTGCATTACGTCTACCCGAATGTGGTTGATCACATAATTATCCTGCAACATTTGCCGGGTTTGCTTTGAGATATTCGTCATATCCTCAAAACTATGTGCGCCTTTGTTCCAAAGCCACTCATACACCTGTGACCCACGGAAGGATTGATCGCCCTGAGCGACAAAAAATTCCTGCAGTTGCTGTTTGGTTAAAGCGCGTATATCTTTCTTCTCATTTTTCACGCTGCAAAAGTAAGAATTTTATAACGATTTATTCAAAGAAGAGAAAAGAGTCAACCCCGATAGCTATCGGGGAAGAACCCAGGGAAAATATAAGGGACCATAAAAAAATATTAGTGCACCTACCTACCGGCAGTTTAGTTGATTATTTCCTTCAATGAAACAAATTTTTGTTTTTTCCAATCCCAAATCAAATCTTGTTCATTTCAAACAAAAAAGCCACGAATCCACAAATTAAATATTCGTGGATTCGTGGCTTTAAAAAATTAAAAATGTCTGATTAAATGATCAACATTGCATCCCCATAAGTATAAAACTTATATTTTTCCTTGATCGCTTCAGCATAAGCCCTTTTCATAAAATCGTGTCCCGCGAAGGCCGAAACCATCATCATCAACGTAGATTTAGGCGTATGAAAATTGGTGATCATACAATTGGCAATACTAAAATCGTAGGGAGGGAAAATAAATTTATTGGTCCATCCGCTAAACTCGTTCAGGGTATGATTTGTGGAAACAGCACTTTCAATAACCCGCATTGAAGTAGTCCCCACAGCACAGATCCTGCGTTTTTCCTTAAGCGCGTTATTAATGACCTTCACAGCTTTTCCATCAATAAATGCTTCTTCACTGTCCATTTTATGTTTCGAAAGATCTTCTACCTCTACAGGGCTAAAAGTCCCCAAACCAACGTGCAAAGTCACCTCAGCGAAATCAACTCCTTTAATTTCAAGGCGTTTAAGCAGTTGTTTTGAAAAGTGCAAACCTGCAGTGGGAGCCGCTACCGCACCTTGTACTTTAGCGTAAATGGTTTGATACCGTTCCTTATCTTCCGGTTGTACTTCTCTTTTAATATATTTTGGAAGTGGGGTTTCCCCTAACTCCTCTAATTTTTTTCTGAATTCTTCATAAGAACCATCGTATAAAAACCGAAGTGTTCTTCCTCTGGATGTGGTATTATCTATAACTTCAGCCACAAGACTTTCGTCTTCGCCAAAATAAAGCTTGTTCCCAATTCTGATTTTTCTCGCAGGATCAACGAGCACATCCCATAATTTGGTTTCCGGATTTAATTCCCGAAGCAAAAAAACCTCAATACGGGCGCCAGTTTTTTCCTTGTTCCCATAAAGCCGGGCCGGAAAAACCTTAGTGTTATTGAGAACCATAACATCGTGAGGTTCAAAGTAATCCAATATATCTTTAAATAACTTGTGTTCAATAGTTTGTTCCTTCCTGTTAAGGACCATGAGCTTTGCTTCATCCCTAATTTCCGCGGGATATTCAGCCAAAAGTTCATCTGGAAGTTCAAAATTGAATTGTGAAAGTTTCATTCCCATAGTTGCCGTCTTTTAAGTTTGCAAATATACAACCTCAACATAGGGGTTGTCAAGTAAATAGCTGTTTATTTAGAAAATGAATTATTAAAAAATGTTTGAGACCCGAAAACCCAGGAATTCCATATCCTTCCAAAAGGTGGGAAAGGATTTTGAAACAACTCCGGCATCCTCGATATTTAAAGGAACTTTAAGGGCCAATGGCGCAAAAGCCATCGCCATTCTATGATCGTTATAGGTGGCAACGGAAACATCTTCATTTAAGGTTTTCGCGGGAAATAGCTGAAGGCTGTCATTTGTGATCTCGACCTTTGCACCAAATTTTTCGATCTCGGTTTTCAGGGCCACCAATCGGTCGGTTTCCTTGATCTTTAAGGTGTGCAATCCGGTTAATTCGCATTCAATTCCCAGGGCTAAACAGGTAACAGCAATGGTTTGAGCGATATCGGGCGAATTTCGAAGATCTTTCACAATGCGTTTTGGCATTTTACAAGGCTGTTTTTCAAGATAAATTGAATTATCCAGAAATTTGGTTGTTACACCCAGTTGCTCATAGATCTCAACGATACAGGAATCCCCCTGAAGACTTGTTTTCCGGTAATTTGAAAGACTTAAACTTGCTGTTTCACTAATTGCCGCCAAACTGTAAAAATAGGAGGCCGAACTCCAGTCGGATTCAATATTGATGGTTTTTGAAGGCAGTTCTTCCCGATGTTCTATTACTATCCTGTTATTTGTAAAACTGCCCTTGATGCCGGCGATTTGCATAATTTCCAGGGTCATGGAAATATAAGGTGCCGAAGTGATTTGCCCCTCCAGCACAATTTCCAATCCTTGTGGCAGCGATGGAGCAATGAGCATTAAAGCCGAAATATACTGACTGCTGATATTCGCCTGCAAACTAACCTTATTTTCAGTGAGCGTTTTACCTTTAATTCTCAAGGGGGGATAGCCCTCATTTTTTTCATAAGAAATATCGGCTCCAAGACTTTTCAAGGCATCTACCAATAATTTAACAGGCCTTTCCTGCATGCGCTTACTGCCGGTAAGAACTACATCCGAATCATTTTTAGAGGCGAAATATGCGGTTAAAAAACGCATCGCGGTCCCGGCATGGTGGATATCAATAAGCCCTGATCCCTTTTTTAGGGATTCCTGTAAAACTTTTGTATCGTCACTGTTGGAAATGTTCTCGAGTTTTAACTTTGGATAAAGGGCCTGCAAAATCAACGCCCGGTTGGATTCGCTTTTGGACCCCGTTATTTTTAATTCTCCCGAAAGTTGATTTCCAGGATGTGAAAGATGAATATTCATGAGTGCATTTTTTATTGAAAACCTTTTGAATTGTGAAGTTAGTGACAATTAAACATGATTTTAATCCAATATCCGGGAATTAGCCACGAGTGCCTTTATAGATTTAAAACACGGAACTTAAATTAAAACCCTGAAAATTTTTACTGAATTAATTCTTACAAGCGTTCCCTTTCTTCCTTTTTTATCCTGGCTACGAATAACCCGTAAGACACAATGAAACCATATAAGAATGAAGACAAAATTGTTCCAAAAACAAACCTGAGCCATCTTCCCCCTCCTATTTTTTCATCAAAAAATGCTGAAAAATAAAATCCGCCAAATTCGAACAACATCGTAATGATATGGTACACAATAGCAAAGGCAACCGCCATTCCAGCTACCGACCTCCAAAAAGCTTTATTCCTGATTATTTTTTTAAATGCCATTATTGCAGTTTTTTATTGTTTTGGTGCCGGTCATGGTCGCGTTTGGTTTTTATATCCAGTTTTTTGTCAAAAGCTTCCTGAAGATCGATCCCGGTTTGATTGGCAAGACAAAGCACCACAAACATAACATCTGCCAATTCCTCTCCCAAATCTTTGTTCTTATCGCTTTCCTTTTCGCTTTGTTCTCCGTAACGTCTTGCAATAATACGGGCCACTTCCCCAACCTCTTCGGTTAATTGTGCCATATTGGTAAGCTCGTTAAAATACCGGACTCCGTGTTCCTTGATCCATTCATCTACCGCGAGCTGTGCATTTTCTATGTTCATTATTCCTTGTTTTTTGAATCTAATAAAATTGTGACCGGACCGTCATTTAAAAGGGAAATTTTCATATCGGCCCCAAAAACTCCGGCCCCTACTTTTTTGTCAAATGTTTTCTCAAATTCCCTTATAAATTCCTCGTATAATGGGATTGCTTCTTCGGGCCTGGCAGCTTTTATGTATCCGGGACGATTTCCCTTTTTGGTACTGGCGTGGAGTGTAAACTGGCTAATAACAAGCGCTTCTCCATCTATATCCTGCAAAGAAAGATTCATCACGCCGTTTTCATCATTAAAAATGCGCATTTTCACGATCTTATTGCAAAGCCATTTAATATCTTCAGAAGTATCGGCATCTTCAATCCCGAGCAGGATTAGAATTCCTTCTTTTATGGCGGAAATTATTTTATTGTCTATGCCTACCGAGGCTTGCGAAACCCTTTGTAAAACTATTCTCATTGTTCGCTGAATTCATCGATCCTGTATTGCTGCTCATCTTCACCTTTAACGATCTGCTGATAACTTTTGTAGCGTGACCATGCAATTTTTCCTTCTTCCAAAGCATCCTTTACTCCACATTTAGGCTCATCCAGGTGAAGGCAGTTGTGAAATTTACACTTGTGTTTTAACGCGAAAAACTCGGGAAAATAATTCCCCAATTGCTCTTTTTCAATATCCACAACTCCAAAGCCCTTGATTCCGGGAGTATCAATAATCCTGGCATCGAAGCTCAGGTCATACATTTCGGCAAAAGTGGTAGTGTGTTGACCCTGTTTATGCTGTGTACTTATTTTGGCTGTTTTTAAATCCAGGCTAGGTTCAAGTGCATTGACAAGAGTAGATTTTCCCGTGCCGCTATGTCCTGAGATCATACTTGTTTTTCCAAGCATCATCGCTTTTACCTTATCTATATTTTTTCCGGTTTTTGCTGAAATCCCCAAACATTCATATCCAATTTCCCTGTACAATCCTGCTAAATATTTAATTTCGTCCAGTTCATCCTCATTGTACGTGTCAATTTTATTGAATAAAAGAATGGTTTTGATATGATAAGCTTCGGCCGTAACTAAAAACCTATCTATAAAAGTGGTGAAAGTTGGCGGGTTGTTCAGGGTGACCAATAAAAATGCCTGATCAATATTGGAAGCTATTATATGGATTTGCTTGGAAAGATTCACCGATTTGCGAATGATGTAGTTGTGGCGATCCTCAATTTCTGTGATAATACCCAGGGTTTCATCTCCGGCATCTTCCAGATCAAATTTCACCTTGTCGCCCACCGCAACAGGATTGGTGCTCTTGATGCCATGCATCCTGAATTTTCCCCTGATACGGCTTTTGTAGGTTTCCCCATTTTCTGCCTTCACGTGATACCAACTACCGGTCGATTTGTAAACTATTCCTTTCATTGCATTATTAGATCATACATCCACATTCAAAAGTAGATGCTAAAATAATTTCAGGATCTACCTTTTAGGTTTATTCTGCTAAAATATAAAAAGCCAAAGTTACAACTTCAAATTATCTAATAAAATAAGGATATTTCCCTCAATCAAAATGATTTCAATATTTAAACCTCACAAATCGCAGTGAACTGTGAGGTTTAAAATAAAATTAACAAGGGTTATCGAATTATCTTTTTTGATGATTAATTGATTCCATATGGACCGCCTTAAACAATTTCAGGATAAACTCTTCGCTTAAACCTTGCTCTTCACCCTTCAGGATCATTTTACCCAGAATTTCATTCCATCTTTGGGTTTGAAGTATTGCCACGTTTTGAGATTTTTTGATCTTGCCAATTTCATCTGAAATTTTCATTCTCTTGGAAAGAACTTCCAGCAATTGTTGATCAGATATATCTATTTTGGCCCTTAAATTCTTTAAACTGTTCAAAAATTCTTCGCTTTCTGAAACTACTTTTTTGATCTTTAGATCTTTCATTATCTGGATCAAAGTTTCAGGAGTGATCTGTTGTGCCGCGTCACTCCAGGCATTATCCGGATCGTAATGGGTTTCAACCATCAATCCGTCAAAATTAAGATCTAGGGCTGTTTGGCTCAAATCAAAAAGAAGCTCCCTGTTTCCCGCAATATGGGAAGGATCTAAAATAAGCGGCAAGTCCGGAAACCTGGCCTGTAGATCAATTGGAATTTGCCACTCCGGGTTGTTCCTGTATTTCGATTTTTCATAGCTGGAAAAACCTCTATGGATCACTCCCAGGTTTTTAACTCCGGCCGTGTAAAAACGTTCAACCGCTCCCAACCATAACGAAAGATCTGGATTTATAGGGTTTTTGATCAGAACGGTTTTATTGGTTCCCTGAAGGGCATCGGCTATTTCCTGTACATTGAACGGCGAAACAGTTGTGCGGGCGCCAATCCATAAAATATCTACATCGTGTTTCAGGGCGAGTTCCACGTGAGCCGGATTTGCGACCTCGGTGGTGGTCAATAATCCTGTTTCTTCCTTGGCGGTTTTCAACCATTCCAGACCCTTTTCTCCCACTCCTTCAAAATTTCCCGGTCTTGTACGCGGTTTCCATATCCCTGCACGAAGCACGCTTACATCACTATCCTTGAGTTGGTGTGCGATTTTTACCAATTGTTCTTCCGTTTCAGCGCTGCAAGGCCCTGCTATTACAAGCGGATGGTCTAAACCAAAATCGTTTAACCAGTTCCTGAGTTCTTTCTTGTTTTCCATTTTTATTGATTTAATGTATTATTAGATAATTCCGTTTAAAATTGATTTTATATGATTTGTCTTTTCCATTTCCTTGTAAACCTCCTCAAAATTATTTTCTTCCATGAGATTTTTGAACTGGGTGAGATTACTGATATATTCGGTTAAAGTTTCCAATATATTATCCCTGTTTTGCTCAAATATGGGTGACCACATTGCCGGAGAACTTTTTGCAAGTCTTACCGTAGAAGCGAATCCACTTCCTGCCAGATCAAAAATATCCCGTTCATTTTTTTCTTTTTCCAGTACGGTTTTTCCAAGCATAAACGAGCTTATATGCGACAAATGCGAAACATAAGCAATATGTTTATCATGTGATTTTGCATCCATATATCTGATGCGCATCCCCAAAAGCTTAAAAATTTCCAGGGCTTTTTCCTGTAATTTGAAGGCTGTCTTTTCCACTTCACAAATTATCATGGTTTTATTTCTGTACAGATCAGGCTGTGCAGCCTCAGGTCCGGAAAATTCGGTTCCGGAGATGGGATGGGCCGCCAGAAAATTCCTTCTTTTAGGATGGTTTTCAAGAGCTTCGCAAAGTCCGGTTTTGGTAGAACCCGTATCAATTACCAGGCAATCGTCCTTTACTTTATCCAAAACCTGTCCAACTACCTTAATGTTTACATCCACAGGAATAGCGACAATCACAACATCGGCACTTTCAATCTCTTCAATTGTTGATATACAATCTATCAATCCAAGGGATTTCGCTTTTTTTAAATGCTCCCGGTTTGCATCGACCCCAAAGATTTTAGCCTCGGTAAATGCCGCTTTAATATCTAAAGCAAAAGAACCTCCAATTAATCCTATGCCAATTATATGAACATTCATGGTTTTATTCCTTTTATTGCACGTTCAATATTCTCTGTAGTTTCACATAATGAAAACCTTACAAAGCCTTCTCCCTGACTTCCAAAAATAAAGCCCGGCGCTATGAAGATGTTGTATTTGTGTAACACATGATCTACAAATCCTTCTGAGGTCGACCATTCGGGAACCTTTGCCCAAACGAACAATCCTGCTTGTTTTTTTGCCGGAGTGCATTCCAAAGCTTTGGCCAGTTCCAAGAT
>Ga0307487_1000896_pt1 | contig 22287 bp, 13 predicted proteins | sample CBIW12metaG_FD_203665 | JGI IMG/M metagenome (GOLD analysis project Ga0307487, IMG submission 203665) | Sea-ice brine microbial communities from Beaufort Sea near Barrow, Alaska, United States - CBIW 1.2 | ecosystem: Environmental > Aquatic > Marine > Coastal | place: USA: Alaska | collected... | reverse complement strand
ACCATTAATTTTATTTGTAGGAGAGGCCATCGCCATTGATTTTGGACTACGTTTTTTAGAAAGAACCTCATACAGCCGGTCCGCCACAACCTTTTCCTGGCCGGGCTGCATCTGGCTTGGGGTCACGCTAAGGGATGTTACTCCATCACTTGTGTCAGCACCTATTGCAATTCTGGGCTTAGACCTGCCCACTTCCTCGGCAATTTCTTCACCGGTAACATGTAACTTCTCCGGATCCCAGGATATAACCAGCCGCGGAGTACGATTAGAGAGGCCAGTGGGTTCTTTTACAGTAGTTGTTACACCCTGTACTTTTGTGACATTTTTGGAGATAGTATCGATCCAGGAAAGCCACGTTTGCCATTCCTGTTCATGATCACGCGTAACCCAAGCCTCTACAGCTGCAAGCATACCCAACATTTCTTCTTTACCAACTTTGTTGTCTCGGCCTGGACCGTGGTGAGGAGAACTGGCCTGCCAGGCAGACATAAGTATATTCTTATCACCAAATAAAACCCCGGCACATTGAGGTCCACAAATAGCTTTTCCTCCACTATAAGCCACAATGGTTGCACCTCGCTTAAGATGAATAGGGGGTAGGGTAAGATCCTCAGCCGCTGCATCCATAAGTATAGGTATATCTTTAGGTTTGGCTATCCTGGAAATGACCTCCAAAGAAAGAGGTTGACCTTCTGCAGACGAACGACCGGCCGTAAGATAGATCATGGCTGTTCTGGAGTTTATAGCTTCTTCGAGCTCTTCAGGGGTATCCACATTAATCATCTTCACACCGATGTTGCGTATCCCGTGGTCATAAACATTTCTCGAATATCTCGGAACAATAACCTCGGTTTTTTCAAGATCGGAAAGATCGGGGATCCGAAGAAGCTTTTCAGGATTGCCACCCGACACACAAGCCGCAGCGACATGCTTTAATCCAGCAGCACAACCTGCTGAAACCATACCCCATCCAGTTCCGGATATCTCAGCAAGACGATCGCCGATCGCAAATGCCAATTCATCATATTGAACAAAACTACCACTAGCAGCCTCCATAGCCTCCAAAACTTCAGGCCGTTCAATAGACCCTCCTATAATAGTGAAAGTTCCCCGACAGTTAACAATGGTATCAACTCCTATTGATTCATATATTTTAGGTCCAATAACAAGCGGATCAACCGGAGCGCCAAAGGCAGCATCCCATGACAGAAGGCTTCCCGCAAAAGGCAAAACAGCCATTCCTTTTATAATTTCTCTTCGATTCATAGTTTTAATTATTTAATGAATATAAAAAATTTGCATAGTGGACTTTTTCCTTTGATAGATAACTAAATTTGTATAATCAAAGAATTCCAGTCTAAATAATTTCGTTTCTACACATTTAAAATTAATGTTTTTACACGCTAAAAGAACTTTATAATTTAAAATAAAAAGAGTTTTTTTAAACGAAAAAGGAAAACTCTTTTTATTCTTTTTACTACCACCCGGTTCTCTGTTCCAAAAGATCATTAATATCAATCTCTTCCTGGGGTAGCGGGTAATATCTATGTCGTGGTTTATATCCAAGGGGTCCCAAAAACTCTTCTGCAAGTCCCCATCGTTTAAGATCATTAAACCTGTGAAATTCATAAGCCAATTCAACCCTTCTTTCATGTACAATAGCTTCAAACATCGCCCCCTGAGTTCCTGTCTCAGCAGGAGTAAGTAAAGGCATATCTACCCTTTTACGCACCTTATTTACAGCATTGCGAGCTTCATCAATCATACTTAATTGATTTGCAACTTCAGCATACATAAGCAAAACATCGGCATATCTAATTACCGGAAAATTAGTGCCACGATTATTTACATACATAACAGGAAATAGTCCTTTCTTTAAATTATAACCAGTTGAAGACCACACAGACTTGTAAGTAGCAAGATCATCCCCTAAATCAGGTGCAAACTCTTCCCCCTCCATAAATATAGTATGGTTTAACCGAGGGTCATTGCTTTCATAAGCATCCACCATTTGTTGTGTTGGTAAGGTATTACCAGTACCGCCATTTACCTGCGGGTTATTGTATGCTACCCTAAATGTTCCAAGGTCTGCTTGACCTGTTTCGGCAAATTGAACTTCAAAAATTGATTCCTTATTATTCTCGGCATTTATATTTATAATATCCCCATAATCATCAACCAAATCATATTCTCCAGACTCTATAACTTTGCTAAACCATTCTTCCGCCTGTAAGTCACTATTTTTTTTATAAAGATAAACTTTGCCCAGTAAAGCCTGTGCCGCTCCCTTAGTAGCTCTCCCCACATCAGATGCACTATAAGAAGATTTTAAAGGTAGAGCAGCCTCAGCATCCTCTAAGTCTTGAATCATAACTGAATATATTTCCTCTCTTGACGTTTTTGCAATCAAGGCATCAGAAGGCACTTCAACAGGCTCAGTAAACAAAGGAACATCTCCCCATAAAGTGGTTAAATGCCAATAATATAGAGCTCTCAGGAATTTAGCTTCTCCAACATACCTACCACGCAAATCTGCATCCATTTCTATTTCAGGAACATCATTAATTACAATATTAGCTCTGAATACACCTTCATACAAAGCACTGTATACTTCCATCAAGTGCGGATCTGCGGTAGTATATTGAAAGTTATTGAACCCATAACCTGAAGTATTAACAAGAATTGCATCCCCCGTAGGTGGATCATATAATTTTGACAAGGTGTTCGAGTACAACTCATATGTTTGAAGCGTAGCATAGACTGCATTTACCGCTAGTTCAGCACGATCAGCATTAAGAAAACCTTCTGCGGGAAGTGCATCAGGAGGGAGTCTTTCCAGAAAGTCATCACTACAACCAAAGGACACCAACGCTAAGAAGAAACCAATAAAAATAATCTTTAGATTTTTCATAACTTTATTTTTTATAATCCGTAATTTAAAAATTTCCATTATACATACCTTTTTCAGGAATTAATTTTTTTTTATTAAAATCCCACTTGTAATCCCACTTGAACAGTTGTAGGAATAGGATAAGTTCCGGTGTCAACACCCATGGATAAAGGATTCAAGTCATTACTTGCCCAACCGGAACCTCCCAGAACATCAGGATTATATCCAGAATAATCCGTAATAGTAAATAAATTTTGACCACTTATATAAATTCTTGTGTTGGATACACCTATTGAATTAGCAACACTCTTAGAAAAATTATAGCCAATTTGGGCATTACGCAACTTAAAGAAAGAGGCATCTTCCACAAATCGAGTCGAGGGACGGGCATTGTCATTTATATAACCACGAACTGCCCTTGGCATTGTATTAGAAGTGCCTTCTCCTTGCCATCTATTAAGGGTAGTAGCCATCTGGTTATGCTCGCCATCCATACTTTCTAAGTATGCACTTTGAGAATTGTAAAGCTCTTTTCCTGCTACACCGGTAAAACTCAAGGCCGCATCAAAATTTTTGTAAGAGGCGGACAAGTTTATCCCATAGGTAAAATCTGGAAAAGGATCTCCAATTACCGATCTATCTTCATCCGAGATAATGCCGTCTCCATTTAGATCCCTAAACCTTACATCACCGGGCTCCGCTCCTGGTTGTGTAGCATGAGCCTCCACCTCCTGCTGGTTTTGAAAGATTCCGTCCATCGTATAACCGTAAAAACTTGACATAGATTCTCCAACTGCTGTATGGGTAAAAACTCCAAAATTATAAGCGTTATTAACAAGATTTAGGATAGTTGAACCCCGGCCTAACGTTGTAACTTCATTTTTTACTGTGGAAACATTTGCAGATATTTCGTAATTAAAATCCTGTGCAGCTTTTCTATATGCCAGCAAGAATTCGAATCCTGAATTTTTTATACCTGCTGCATTTTCATAAGGTCCATTAAAACGACCAATTCCAGAAGCAACAGAAATAGGAGTTCGTAACAATACACCTTTTGAATCTTTAATCCAATAATCTGCAGTAAATGTTAATGCATTTTTAAACATATTTAAATCCACTCCAATATTTGTCTGGGTAGTTTCTTCCCATTTTAAACCTGGATTACCGAGGCTAGTAATGGCTGCTGCCGGTGAGATGGCTTGACCTTCACCAAAAATATAACGGGGACTAGTATTCATGGTTGTTTGACTCACATAATTTCCTATCTCCTGGTTACCTAAAATACCCCAGCTACCCCTAATCTTTAAACTACTGATCGAATTAACATCTGCCATAAATCCTTCCTCATGAACATTCCACCCTACAGCAAGGGAGGGGAAATTACCAAATCTATTTTTGGCTCCAAATCTGGAGGAACCATCACGACGAAAGGTGGCAGTAAATAAATACCTGTCAAGAACAGTAACATTTGCCCTTCCAAGATAAGATTCAAGAGCCCATTCCGCCTCATTACCACTTAAATTATAGCTTCCGGTTCCAGCATCAATTACCCTCAGTTCATTACTAGGGAATTCCTGAATACTTCCGGACATATAGCTATAAGAAGCATTTTGTCTTGTATAACCTCCAAGTAAGGATATATTAAAACTCTCAAATTCTTTCTCATAAGTAAAAAGGTTTTCAACAAGATACTCGTAGGATTCATTTTTGGACTGATTTAAACTTTGAATGAGAACAGATCTATTCTCGGCTTCATATTTAGGAGTGTAGGCCTTATTTGTATTTAATCCGAAATTCAGCCCCAAGTTTAAGCGATACTTCAGGCCTGGTATGAATTCATATTCAGCAAAAACGTTTCCTAAAGCTTTATTAAATGCTGAATTATTCCTCATATTGTCCCGTCTCGCTACAATATTATCCCTGTTGTTTCTTCCCGTCTCTGCAGGATTTGGACCCCCATAACCCCCCAGATTTCCTTCTCTGTACACGGGCATAGTTGGCGGCGCTCCCAAAAGATAGGCAAAATCAAGATTGTTCCCCTGTCCCATATTTTCTCCCAATGACCTACTTAGGTTTATTGATTCTCCTATGGTTAATTTATCAGTAACATTAAATGAACTTTTTACTCTTGTGGAGTAACGTTTAAAGGAGCTAAAAACCATTATCCCTTTCTGATCAAAATACCCCCCAGATACAGAATATCTTGCATCTTCGCCTCCTCCGGAAATCGTTAGAGAATGATCTTGAACTGGCGCATCCCTGTAAGATACTTCCTGCCAATCAGTATCAACAGGAATACTTCCAGGGTTAGCAAATGCCGGTTCAGGCGCCATTCCCGCATTGCGAGAGGCATCATTATTTAGTTCCGCGTACTGTTGAGAATTCAAAAGAGGAATAAAATTATTGAAGGTTTGCATTCCATAATAACCGTTGTAAGTCATTTGAGGTTTTCCAACTCGTCCTACTTTGGTCGTGATCAAAACAACACCATTTGCAGCCCTTGAACCATAAATTGCAGAAGCAGAAGCATCTTTTAAAATTTCCATGGATTCTATTTGGTTAGGATCAATGGAATTTACATCACTTCCGTTAACCGGCATTCCATCTACAACATATAAAGGACCACTATTTCCAAAAGTTCCCATACCTCTTATCCTAATTTGCAAAGGTGCGCCAGGTTCTCCTGAGCTTGGAGTTATATTGACCCCTGCAACCTTGCCCTGAATAGCTTCATTAATATTGGCTACGGGCTGGCCAGCAATATCGTTGGCAGATATGGAAGAAACAGCACCGGTAATATCACTTCTCTTTTGTGTTCCATAACCAACAACTACTACTTCTTGTAAGGATTCAGTATCTTCCCTCATTTGAACATTAATAGTGGTATTTCCACCCACAGTTCTTTCAACGGGTAACATTCCAACATAAGTAAAAATTAATACCGATTCAGATGAACTTACACCAAGAGTGAAATTACCGTCAAAATCAGTAAGGGTACCGTTGTTGGCGCCTTGTTCTTGCACTGTAACACTTGAAAGAGGCATTCCGTTAACATCAGTTACAACACCTGAAACAGTTAACTGAACTTTTGTCTCAAACTCATTTTCTTCAGGCAGTGCATAGCTGGTGGTTGAAAAAATTGCAGAAAGAACAAGAACGGCCAAAATTTGATGTTTTCTTCCTATTTTTATAAAAAGTGATTTTAGATAAAGTAAACTTTTATAATCTAATTCCCTATAGGAAAATTTTAATGCCTTTAACATACCTTTTTGATTTTAAGCTTACCCAAGAAATTCTTGGTGATTAATTATGATGGCAATTAACATAATAATTTTATGATATCCAAGTTAAATTTAAGATTTTATTAATCTTTATTGGATCATTCTCAAAAATTGTGGAGGAATTGAATTTGTAGTGCGATATTTGGCAAAAAAAGGACCTTGGATACTTACCTATATTTAATAAAGCTTGTATTGCCACAGTTTTTAGTGGGTCATTTTGATTTAGTAAAACGCAAAAAAGAAAAAGAGGAGCTCCATCTTTTCTTTGAAGAACGTAACATTGCTCCCCAGGAAGAATCCTCCCGGATTTTTCCACAACATTTAGGCTTGATCCTCTTTATTCTATGTTAATTATGCCCCCTATTTATCTACTAAATGTTTTGTCAAAAGACTCTACTACCCTTCAAGCCAAATCATTGTCTTAGATAGCAGAACCATGAGCGAACTTTACAAAGCACTATGTGAGATAGATCTTCTTCAGGGAGATTAACATACAATCGTCCATAGGAACAAGGTCAAAATGCAGAAACGATATAAAGATGGCTAAACCATTCTTATGAGAATATTCCGCCACTCAAACAATAGGAAATGGAGTGGATAGTGTTGAAACTGCCAAAATTAAACAAAACTGATTTATTCTATCTATTTTTTAAAATCCTAAAATCCATTTTATGACAGGAGATAAATTGACCCTAAGAAGCTATATTTTTGGGAAGAGGATTAATCTTAGATATAATGAAATTCAAGACGGAAAACCCATACCTGTTATACAAATAAACAAAAATTAATATTTCGCGATAAGCTTTACTTAAATTTTAACTTAAAAAATTATACGAGATTATTTAAAATTCTTTTGGCTTAACTACACTGCTAAGATCCAAAATATGAGAATTATCTCCTTTTTTCGTTTTGACAGTTGTAATTACTTTTTTTCCTATTTCTTCACCTTGAACTAACCCGTTTTTTATTGCTGGCATATAATGAATCCCTCCATATAACCTACTTATAGCTGCTTCTTCTGCAGCTTCCTGAAAAGAATTAAAACTTCTCGCCGGTAACCCATATTTTTCTTCAGAAGTATCAACAAAATCAAAATTTTCACTAAATAAATTAGTTAATACTACAGAGGCCGCTTTGGAAATTACACTATGAGCACTAGGGTATTCAGGGAAAGGAGGTGTTTGTAAAAGAGGGATCCATTCTTCGTCTATATACGCATTGATTACTGTTTCAGGTCTAATCAGGTTACTGCGATACTTTTCATCCCAAGAACCAATAAATCCATCCGCTATGGCTACAGAAACTAAAGTATAAGCCTCTAAAGACTTCATTATATCGGCATTGGTATTTTTATTAGCGATTTGGGTTATTCCTAACCAATGTCCACCGGGAGTAATTTTTTTAGTTGCATACATCACATGTCCCAGAGTATTCATTACAAATGGATTGCAATCCCAAAATGCAGCAATCTCTTTTTGTTCTTCAGACATTCCCTCGGAAACCTGATATACCTCCATAACTTCATTATAGAATCTAGACCCCTTTTGTGTTGAAAATTCAGTTGATTTTACTGGTTTAAATTGATTAGCAGAATCAAGTACAAAAGGCCTGATCGTACTCCAAAAAGGTTCAATGCCATTTATGTAAGCCGGTGGAGTGGGTATCCATTTGCCATCTTCCTCAAAGGAAGTATATCTCAACCCTCTAGTTTCTTTGTAACCATCTGTGCTAGCCCACGCTAGGATTTCATTCGCAACTATTTCACCAAATTCAACTGAGTTATGATATTCATCCTCAGAAACTGATGAAAATACGCTATCCTTCAGCTTAACCTGAAACTCTTCAATTTGGTCTTCTGAAAATGTTAATGCTTTGCTCACTGTTAAGAAGGAATGGATACCTGCTATTGAAAAATTATAAATTTTAGTTGAATCTGGTTTAGAAATTTCGGGTAAAGCATTTAATTGATTTACTAAAGAGATATATTCCGGATGACCATGAATTAATGTTTCATAAGCAGCGATATTGGCATAAGCATAAATTCTACTTGCGACTGGTGGAGAAAATATATCGTGAACAATTACATCAGTAAGTTTTTGTACTGATTGGTGAAGTAAGTCAGGATTGTTAACCGAAACTTCAATTTGTCTTTGATTTTGGCACCCTAATACAATAAAAAAGGAAAAGAAAAAAGAGTTTGGATTTTTTATATACTCTTAAGAAAGGTATTCTCATAACAAAAAATTTATAATTAGATTGCAGCAATACACCAAAATAATATTACACTCCTAAATGGTATAGCCCTTGAATTAATTCTAACTCCGATAAATTTTTCGAGCTGCAGTGGGGCTTATTTCAGTTATATAAAATGTTTCTAAAACCACGAAGTAAAGACTTCCTTAAAAAAGGTCAGTATTTTAATTAGTCAATTATTATTTCTGTGAAGGTGAAGAATTAATTTACTGCCACAAATTTTAAACAAACAGGTTTGTCCACCAATATTTTTTTTCCGGTAGGAGTAAGCAATCCGCTGTTTTTATCGCGTTTGAAAATAATGATGTCATTACTACCCATATTCGCAACCAATAAAAAATTTCCTGTAGGATCTATTGCAAAATTACGTGGTGTATGAATTAAATCTGATTGACGACCTACATAATCCAATTCTCCCATTTTATCAATAGCAAATATCACTAGTTCATTAGCATCGCCACGATTAGATGCGTAAAGAAATTTTCCGTCAGGCGAAACATGGATATCAGCGGCCTCCACATCGCCATCAAAACCTGGTGCAAGCATGGAAATAGTTTGCTTTGTTATCAGCTTTCCGTCATTATAATCAAATGCAACAACAGCAGCTGTCATTTCCAATACTAGATAAGCAAATTTTCCATTAGGATGAAAGGTCAAATGCCGTGGTCCACCCCCAGCTTCTACCCTAGTAAAAGGAGGACTCGCAAGCGTTAATGGCTGTGGTCCGTGGGGATTATAACGATAGACATTTACCTTATCCGTTCCAAGATCTGGAGTAAGTAAAAAGTCATCATCTGGAGATAAAACCGCAGCATGGACATGGGGTTTGTTCTGCTGCGGTTTATTCACACTATTCCCTTTATGTTTTATAGATTGGTTATCATTTTCCAATGAACCATCTTCTTTAACCTTAATTGCAGCTACACTTCCCCCTCCATAATTTCCTGAAAAGACATATTGTTTTTTATCGTCAACCGAAACGTAAGCAGGCCCATCTCCCCCCGAACTCACACTGTTTAAAAATATCAATTCTCCTGAGATAGGATTGAAAGAAAATGAATTTATCCTTCCATTGCCATTCCCGCTTTCACTTACCGCATAAACATTCTTTTTATCCTTGCTGATAGCTAAATAAGAGGGATTGATAATATCTACGGCTTTAAATTTAAAACTAAAATCACCATCCTCGGTATTAAAATTATAGACGTGAATACCATTCGTTTTTTCAGGATTGGTGTAAGTTCCTACAAGAAGGTTGTATTCTTTATCTGTTGGTGTTTGCCCCACGGCAAAACAAAAAAAATTGATTGTAACAATTAAGAAAAATTTTTCCATTTTGTTTTTTTTTGGTAATTATAATTATTTTGAACTAATTCAATAAAAGAAAAATACTAGGCTTAAAATATTTATTAAAGCTATCTTTGAAGATTAAATTCAAGAACAGATTCTGGACCTAATCGTTTTAAAAACTCCTTATCAGTCTTTCTATAAAAAATGGAGCCAACTCTTATACATAAATGAGATGGTTTTTATTCTTTTCAGTACGAGATATTGGCTTTATAAGCAATTTTTTTAGGAGAGTAAAGAAAAGTGTTTTTACGCACTCATCAGAACCTGTCCTTATTGGCTATATTTGTGCTTTACCTAATATTGTAAAGCTTAAATCCCATTCAAAGCCATTCAACAAACTCCATCCTGAGAACTGGAAATGATGAACAATCACTGCTTTCCGATCCATAAAATCATCACCTGAAATTAATCATTATTTAGGTGATGTTTCTTTTCTAATTTCCTCAACTTTAAGAGCATTAACTGAAGAAGATTCACTTCCAAATTCTTTACGGATATAGGTTAATATTGAAGCAATGGCATGATCATCCAAATGACGGAATTGGGGCATTAACCCATTATAGGTTCTTCCATTCACAGTCACCTCTCCCTGATATCCATTTAGAACTATATTAATAAGTCTATCGTCATTTCCGGTAACCCATTCAGAATCAACCAATGGCGGGAAACGATTACTGTCTCCTTTTCCATCTCCCTGATGGCAAGCTGCGCAATACGTCCTGTATAACACTCTTCCACTATAGGTGTCCCCTTCCTGTATTAAATCTTTAACTGGGTCTGGATCCCTTATATAACTCTGAGTTTTCTTTCGTTTTTCCATGGCTGCCAAATCATCATTATTAAATTTATTTTTAAGACCTTTATACATAACCCGCCAAATTTTTCCTTTGTTAGATTCACTAATATATATGGAGCCATCAGGGCCAGTAGAGAGCCCCATCGGTCTATAAATAGCATCACTCGTATTTGCAACTACCTCTACACTGGCAAATCCATCAGCAAACACCTCCCAATTCCCTGTTGGCTGCCCATTATCATCAAAAGGAACGAAACACACAATAAAACCAGCCATAGGGTATGGGGCACGATCTGTTGAACCATGAAAAGCGACAAAGGCCCCATTATTATATCTTTTTGGAAATTGATTTCCATCATAGAACATAACATCCATTGGAGCCCAATGGCCAGGAAATCCAATGGCAGGCTCATCATATTCACTGGCTTTACCAACAATTTTTCCATCTCCACCATAGCCAGGTTGAAGCACATTTTTTTTCTGAATTTGATCGTAGTACGCATATGGCCATCCATAATTAGATCCTTTTTTAATTTTCATAAGTTTTTCAGAAGGTAGAACTGCTGCTTGCCATTGTGAAAATATTTCGGGATAAATCGTATGAAAATTATCAATTCCGTTTCCTACCGCGTAGAGACTCTCATCTTTAGGATTCCACTCAATTCCAACTACACTTCTAATACCCGTTGCAAATCTAGTTCCGTCTTCTTGGGTCAAACCAATTTTATCAGCATCAAATTGCCAAATCCCAGCATGTTTTTCAAGTTCGGGACATGGATCTAAGCCCTTGCCATTTGGAATACCCACCGGTCCATATAAATTCATATCCTGGCAGGCATCGGACGGACTTCCAAATGGAACATACATATTTCCTTCATCATCAAAAGCCAAAGGTTTCGTTGTATGCCAATTACTTTCCACATTAGGATCCATATCGGTAAGAACCACTTCGGTTTTACCATTTGGGACTAATTCTCCTGGCATCATTTTGTTCCTAAATATGTGTTTTTTGGTACTGGTATATAAATATCTGTTATGAATTGTAATGCCTGTTGCACCTCTTCCTTTATCAATAAAATCCCCAAAATGTACAATACTGTCAGCCTTTCCATCATCATCGAGATCTCTAAGCCCAATAGTTCCTTTTCCATTGTCTGATCTTTGCAATTGGGCATAAATATCCCCATTATCGCTAACAGTAATATGTCTGGTTGGCCCTATACTATCGACTACCACCAAAGCTTCAAAGCCTACTGGTAAAAACATCCCTCCATTATATGGATCGGAAGCTGGCAAGGTGCTTTCTGATTGTGTAGAACATTGAATCAAGAAAAATGGTAAAATATATAAAACTACCTGTCCTATTTTGAATTTTATAAAAATAAATTTTATCATAATTTTTTTTATTAGTTTTGTTGCAAGTTATTTAAATAATATTAAAATTTGTGTGGTGCTAAGACATTTTTATTTATTGACAAATTTTATTTATTGCCTTTTACCCACATACCCAATAATTAATTAATGAGACTAAAATAATATTCTTACAACAAAAAGATTTTACTCCGGCAATGCATACGCGATAATATATCCTCCCGGTTCCTCTTCATTGCCCGCTACCGAAAGCGCCAGATATTGTTTTCCACCACTAAAATAAGTACTGGGTGTAGATGTAGCAATCGCTGGAAGAGTAGTTTCCCATAGAAGCTCCCCCGTAGCTTTATTAAAAGCTCGTAATTTTTTGTCCTTTGTACCCCCTAAAAAAACAAGACCACCCGCTGTTACAATAGGACCGGCAGAACCTCCGGTTCCAGTCTCAGGTGCATCCTTCCCCTGAAGATTCGAGTAATTTCCCACCGGTATTCTCCATTCATAGTCTCCAGTATTTAAATTTATGGCATTTAATGTTCCCCATGGAGGTTTTATACTTGGCCTGCCTTGAGCATCTCTAAAATGACCGTATGCTGTTAAATTTAAATATCTTGTTAAGGTATCAGGCTCTGCTTCTTTATTAGCAGTCTTGTTATTTTGGATTTCTTTTATAGATGCTTCTTCTCTGGCGAACTCCTTATCCTCTTGTCCAAATAAATATGCAATAATAGCATCTTCTTTACCTGATACAACGCTTGCAAATCCCGGCATCTTTCCGCCTCCCTGTTTTATCTTGCTAAGAACCTCCTTTCGTTCCATATTTATTTCAAGCCCTACCAACGAAGGGTAATCTGGCTCTTGTCCATTTTTATCTTCCCCATGGCAACTCATACAGTAATTAGTATAAAATACCATTCCTTGCTTAAAGTCCGTTTGATTCGATGCCCCCTTTTGAGGCTCTATTTTTTTTAGCAGACTTATCTCGGGAGAATCATTTGATTTAATATAGATCACTCCAGTTGCAGGGTCAAAAGCACCACCACCCCAACTCGACCCGCCCCTGGTTCCCGGAAGCATCAATGTGCCCTTAGTATCCGGGGGTGTAAACAACCCTTCATATCTTAGAGAGTTGAATTTAGCTAGTAAAGAATCATTAGAAGCCTGAGAATAATTGCTCAAATCATCTTTGGTAATAAATTGCCTTGCATAAGGCGCAGGTTTTAAAGGAAAAGGTTGGGTAGGCCATGTTTCCTCTTCTGGTACATTTGAGGCAGGAACCTCCCGTTCTTCTATGGGGAATAAGGGCTCTCCTGTTTCACGATGGAACATATATAGAAAACCTATTTTTGAAGTTTGTGCTACGGCATCAATTTTTTTTCCATCCCTTTCAATTGTCACTAAATTTGGTGGAGCAGGGAGGTCATAATCCCATAAATCATGATGGACAGTTTGAAAATGCCATATATATTGCCCCGTTTCTGCATCAAGGGCAACAACACTATTACCAAAAAGATTTTTGCCCTTTCGATCTGCTCCATAAAAATCATAAGAAGGAGAACCCAGCGCCAGGAAGACCATACCGCGTTTTTCATCCAAACTCATACCTGCCCAGTTATTAACACCTCCTGAATACTTCCAGGCATCTTTGGGCCAGGTTTCATAACCGGGCTCCCCTGGCCAGGGAATTGTATGGAAAGTCCATTCCAATTTTCCTGATCTAATATTATAAGCCCGGATATAACCGGGTTCTGCACCGTCTAGTTCAGAAACTTCAGCTCCCATTATCAATAAATCCTTATAGACGATTCCAGGTGAAGTAGGAATAACTGAAATCAATTCAGGATCTCCTCTTAATCCTTTATTCATACTAACTTTTCCTTCATTTCCAAAATCAGTGATTAGCTTTCCTGTAAGGGCGTCTACTGCAAAAAGTTGATCTCCTGCAGTAAATAATATCCTCTTATCATTACCATTCTCCCAATAGGTAACACCCCTACTAACTCCTCCGCCCCTTTCACCATAAAAGGGATCAAACGACCAAATTTGTTGTCCATTATTAGCATTTATGGCATATAACCGATGCCTGGCTGAAGTTGAAAACATAACGCCATCAATAATAATAGGATTAGATTCGCTGCTTCCAAACCGGGCGCCTTCAGGAGCATCTTTTGGTGTGAAAGTCCATGCCACCTGTAGTTGATCTACATTTTCCTTATTGATTTGGTCTAGGGGAGAATAACTACTGCTTTCGGCATCTGCTTTATAAACACTCCATGACCAACCATTATTATGGTCGGATTGACAACCCGTGATCAAGAGCACAAATAAGGAAAGCAACAGAACGTTTCTTCTGTTCAACCCAAAAGATGGGCTTGGATAGGATTTGATCATAATAAATCTTATTTAATTCATGTAAAAGATAGACAAGAAGATCAATTTTTACTTTGGATTGTTTAAAGCATATCATAGATCTAAAGAATATCATTTTCTTTTTAAACCGGAAAATAATAGTACATACTACTTTATGAGATCTCGAACATAGGTTACTAATGAAATATCTCCTACTTTGGATCTGACGTTGGCTGGTAAAGCTCTTAAATACCAGATAACCTCCCATGTCAAGGAAGCACCGGGCAGCAATTTCTCATAAGCACCTTGTTGTTCAATTTCAATATAACTTTTATCAGGTGTTGCCTCACTTGCAAAAAGTTCTATTTCTCCTTCCTTCGGGGCCTTTTTTTCCAACGGTAAATCTTTGAATTCCTTAACCAGAATAACATCTCCATTGACCTGAGCTAACCAACCATCTGCTCCATCAGAATATAATTGACGGTTACCAGTTAATGGAAGTTTGTCTCCATCGTAATCAAACCAGATAATGCCATCTTTCTCTAATGTTAGAGGTTCTAGACCTCCCGTTCTTTCTCCCTTTCCCATTGGAAAAAATGTGATCCCATTTGTTTGCACCCTGGTAACTTCCCAAGGTGCTACTTTTCGTGGTTTATCTGATTTGTTAGTGATTGTATACTTTAACAAATAATATCCTGATTTTTTATTGCCTGAAAATTTTTTGGTAACTACAAAACCTGTTCCCGGATCTTTCTGACTTACCATTATCACCTCATTATCTACCACTTCAACTGAATAAGGTTTATTATCCAATTCAGCAGATGGTGGCCAATTCCATTCACTTTGAGGGCTCGGCCAAAAAGTAGAGCCCCAATTAAAGTTGTTGACATCATTGTTAGTTAAAAAAATTTTCCCATTTAATTTTAATGAAGTGATTCTTCCCCCTTCCGCTGGATCAATCTCCAATATTTGATTTTGAACTTGAATGGTATAAATTCCATCTTTTTCTTCTGGAACAACCCTATCAGTAAAATTCTTTTGTGCACATCCGATAATTAGTGAGATAGAGCACACAAAAAGAATATTTGTGATAATTCCATCGAAATCCTTGTAATTAGTATATAAATCCATTATCTCTGTTGAAATTGAATATTACCAGAATACCATATAGATAAAATTTCGAAATCTGGAAAAATCCTTCCTGTGTTACTCAATAAAAATGACAGGCTTTAAATGGCTTAATTCCATTCATTAGCCACATCTGATGCTAAATCCGGATTAGTATTCCGCTCTTGGAGGGGAATTGGAAATAGAACATGTTTATCCTCGAAAGCCTGTTGACCTGGACCCTCCGGATGTTCTGTATTTAGAACTTCCTGCGCAATACCCCAACGAGTTAAATCGAACCACCGTGATTGTTCCCCTGCGAATTCTATCCTGCGCTCTCGACGTAAAGCAGTACGCGCTTCATCCTGATTGAGCGTTAAGGGATAATTAACAGCCATAACACTTGGTCTGTTTCTCACTTCATTGATCAAAGAAATACCTTTAGTTATATCAGTACCACTCTCTATATAAGCCTCTGCCAGCATTAGCAGAACATCTGCATAACGAATTACATGAGTGTTTATACCACTCATTGGAGCAGAGGTATGCTCTTGCGTTTCATAAGGTTCGTACTTTCGATAACTATTACCAAAAAAGTCGTACGGATATGCTATTGGTCCTTCAGTGCAATAATCACAAAATTCAGTATCTCCACCATTAGCATCACTGCCATAGTAAGTATTGTCAGCTCTTGGATCTATATAGGCATTGCCATTTTGAGGATTAGGATACTCATGAGCAGCAACAAGAGCATCTGAAACAACTACATTTTGCCAGTCATTAAAGCCGTATTCCTGAGCGCGACCAGTATGAAAAGTTCTACCACCTCCTCCTTCCTGACCGCCAAACATGTAATATTGTGTGTTGGAAGTGGTGTATGTATGATTTACAGAAAAAACAATTTCAGGACTATTTATATTGTCTTCACTAAACAAATGATCGTAACTAGGATCAAGTGAATAATCAAAAGGGCCGTTTCGTAGCTTCTCTAATTGTGTAATCGCCTTATCGTATTTTTTTTGAAATAGATAGGTCTTACCAAGAAAAGCAATGGCCGCCCCCTTAGTAGCTCGTCCTTTTTGATCCTCACTATATTCAACCGGCAGATTCAGGATAGCTGCCAGAAACTCCTCTTCTACTACCTTCCATACTTCTTCCACTGAGGCCCTGGGCTCCGCATTTTCCTGCGCAGCTTCATATGTCAATTTCAAAGGTACTCTTCCCCAGTTAGTAACTAAGTTGAAATAGGCAAAACCCCTCAACCAATGTGCTTCCGCTATGTACTGCTCTTTAAGACTTTCCTCTGTAGGAGTTAAAGGTTCCCAATCCTCCATTACTTTTAATGCTAAATTGGCTCTGAAATTCATGCGATATAGTGACGACCATAAAGCTACAATATCAGAATTAGTTTGCGTATAACTGTAATTAGCTAGCTGTAGTTCAGTACCGACCAAAGGTGAAGCTTTTTCAGCATCATTGGCTAATAAATCAAAAATGAAATACCATTCTCTGGCCATCATACCTTCATGGCTAAAAACAACATAAGTAGCAATTATAGCCTCGTTAAATTGTTCCTGTGTTTTAAAATATGATTCGTCAGTATAGGAATTCATATTTTCTACCTCCAATAAATCACGTTCACATCCACCAAAGATTACGATAGTGGAGATTACTATAATTTTTTTTAAATTTTTCATATTAGTCTTTATCTTATTTGTCTTTATCGAATTAAAATTCATCTCATGTAGTTTAGAAGCTAACTTGGAGGCCAAGCATAGAAGTTCTAGCTTGTGGTACTGCGCCTGTATCAATCCCTCTACCAAAAATGAGATTTCCACCGCTAACTTCCGGATCATAACCCGAATAGTTCGTGAAAGTAAATAAATTTTGGACTGTCAAATAAACTCGAAAACTCGAAATGGTATTTGCGGTAAATGGTTTAATCTTCGTTTGTGGTATAGTATAGCCCAAAGTTAAATTTCGTATACGAGCGTAAGCGCCGTTTTCGACATACCAAGAAGAATTACGCAAATTCGCAGAAGTACCAGTGTTCTGTCCCACACGAACAATATCAGTTACATCACCAGGTTCTTGCCAGCGATCCAGAACAGCAGTTTTAGCATTAAATGGTAATGCCATACCCTCCAAATAATACTTCATTGCATTTATTATTTCTACACCGGCTACACCTTGTAAAGAGGCCATGAGATCAAAATTTTTATACCCAATATTGATATTTAAACCATAGGTATATTCGGGGACGGGACTTCCCAGGAATGTTTGGTCTTCCTCTGTTACTTGTCCATCTCCATCGATATCTTCAAAGATCCTATCCCCCGGAAGCAAACCTGATTGATAAACTGCATTTTCATCACCTGTTTTACTTCTGGCTATTGCATTATAATTTTCAACATCAGCAGCATCTATAGCGACATGGTCATAAACATAACCATAGAATGCACCAATAGGATGCCCCACTTCAGTACGAGTCATAGCTGGGACAGAATAAAATGCCCCACCAATGATAGGTACTGCTCCTTGCGTTCCTAGTGAGGTAACCTCATTTTTATTGTAAGCCCCGTTAACATTAATGCTGTAATTAAAATCACCCATTCTGTCGTTGTATCCTAAGGATAATTCAAACCCTCTGTTAAGGGCAGAAGCTGCATTAATCAATTGACTGCTATTCGCCCCACTTACTCCACCATACCCCGTAGATAACGCAACGGGTACCGCAACTAAAAGATCCTCATTAATACGATTGTAATATCCCGCGCTAATATTTAATTTATTGCTAAACAAACTTGCGTCAAAACCTGCATCAAAAGTGGTGGTTTCTTCCCATTTTAAATTGGGGGTTGAAGGTATTGCAACAGTAGCTCCATTTACTAATGTCTCACTTGTACCCAAGGGATATACTACGCTATTACCAGAGCCTGTCCATACATTTGATTGATAAGAGAATCCTGATATGTTAGAATTACCTGTTTTACCCCAACTACCGCGTAATTTAAAATTGGATAAAAATTCAATATCATCCATGAATTCTTCATCTGATAGCCTCCATCCTAGACCTACAGCAGGAAAATATCCTACACGATTTTCCTCACTAAATAAACTAGTAGCATCGCGTCTACCTGTCATACTAAGGATGTACTTATTCATTAAGGTGTAATTTATTCGGGCAAAGTAAGAAATGAAACGGGCATTGGAATTAGCACTACCTGAACTAAAATTGACGGTTTTAGCAACCCCGATCTGATGGATCTCATCATTAGCAAAATCTGATCCGACCAATTCAACGGCTCTTGAAACTCCACCATCTCTATATGAGTTACCAGCCGTAATTCCGAAGTCATGGATACCGATTTGCCTGTTATATGTAAAGTAATTTTCGAAAATATAGCGCAAACCATAGCCATAGGTCTCATTTATCTGGTTTTGCGTAATTAGTTGATTTCCTGCATAGGTTGGGTTATAATTGTAACTTTGAACGAAATCTAAAGTTACACCCAATTGCGATCTGAATTTTAATCCTTCGATTATATCTACTTCTCCGTATAATTGCAGGTAATTATTTAAATCACGTTCTCTTACATCTCTTAGATTTGGCTGTATTAATGGATTTTGACTATCATTACCATCTAAGGCACTTGTTGCAATACCATAACCGCCTAAAAGATTCGTAGAGTCATAGACTGACATATACGGCGGCATGCGCAAGCCACCCAGTACATTTGCCGTCACACCATTAGTAACTTCATGCTGAACCATTAGCTGTTGTCCAAGTTCAAATCTTTCCCCGACATGTTCAACAAGATTCAATCTTATATTCGCTCTATTGTAGTCCATTCCAATCACCTGACTTTCCTGGTTGGTATAACCTATTGAAAAATCATAATTTATATTTTCCGAACCGCCTCCAACATTTACGTGATGTTCCGTTAATTTAGCTGTTCTGAACATTTCATCCTGCCAGTCTGTAAGAGTAACCAGAGCCTCGGGTGTCTCCAATCTTGGAGGCAATGGTTGCCCATAATTTACATACCATTCTTTTATTATATTAGTATATTGTTCTGCGTTTAACATATCGAACTGTTTCCATGGTTGTGAAATTCCTATATAACCATTATAAGTGACAAGCGGCTTTCCATTTTTGGATCGGCGAGTTGTCACTATCACAACGCCATTTGCCCCTTGAGCCCCGTAAATGGCCACAGAAGAGGCATCTTTTAGAACAGTGATTTCCTCAATAGCATAAGGACTTAAAGAATTAAAGGTAGCCTGATCACTTTGAATTCCATCAATCACATAAAGGGGCGCAGCATTGGTGAAAGAGCCTGTGCCTCGAACAACAATTTGAGTGTCTGAACCAGGGCTACCGCCATTGTTAACAACCTGAACACCGGCAATTTTCCCCTGTATAAGTTGGGAGGTATTGCTTACGGCTACATCACCAAAATCTTCATTAGAGGCAGTACCAACCGATCCTACTACATCTCTTTTTTCCTGCACTCCATAACCTATTACAACAACCTCATCAAGTGATTGAGCGTCTTCTTCCATTTGCACATTCATTGTGGTATTTCCCCCCACAGTTCTTTCAACTGGCAACATTCCAATATAGGAGAAAACCAATGTGGATTCAGAAGAACTTACTTCCAAAGTAAAGTTACCATCAAAATCTGTTAAAGTTCCATTATTGGTTCCTTGTTCCTGCACAGTAACACTCGCTAGGGGGATGCCATTTCCATCGGTAACAGTACCATTTATGATTTGTTGAAAAATGGATTGTTTTTTTTCCCTGTCCTCATAAAGAGTGTCAGCAACTATCGCAATATTATTCCCAAACAAAGAAAAAGTAAAAGGAGAGCGTTTAGAAAATTCTGCAAGGACACTAATTACATTTTTATTCTGAAATGAAAACTTCCCTGAGATTTTACTCTCAGTTTTTATGTCATCTCCGTAGGCAAATTTGAATTCGCTTTTATCCTCTATTTTGGATATAACTTCTTTAAGAGTTGGGTTTACCAACTCAAGGGATATTTCTGAAGAATTACCAATGAAAGGGAAGCACAAAAATAATGTTAAAATTAGTTTGTTCATACTTAATATTTTAAATTTGCATAATTAAAAACCCGGCGACTTTATGACACTGGAAATTTTTGACTTGAAAAGGAGTTCTTTGTTTGACGGCAGGAACCCTTTTTTCTTTTTTTACTTTTTACTAAAAACTTCTGTTCTATTGTTCTCTTTATCTATTTCATAGGCTGAATGATTTATTATTGATAATAAATTGAGGATATCTGAAAGTGAATCTGTTTTATTTATCCTTAAAGTAACTCGTTTACTATTTGTCAAAGAATCAACAATGAATTGATGATCAAATCTATCCTCAAGTAAACTGAAAAGCTTCTCCATTTTTATATAATTGAAATCAATATATTGATTTCCCCCTTCAAAAGAGAGGTTAGTATCAAATGTTTTAACATCTATCTTACCATTATTAGATAAAAATGTTTCTCCCGATATAATAGCAAATGAAGCAGAAATATCTTTTACAGAGATTAAAGCTCTTCCAGAAAAGACAGATACTTTTAGATCTCCAGTCCTGTTTTCTGTTAGTAAAAACGAGCCTTTCAATGCCTTTATTTTTGTACGGTCCTTTTCCACTTTGAATTCCCTCAGGCTATCCTCTACGACATCAAAGAATGCCTCTCCTGTTAATTCGACGTTCCTTCCATTTTTAAAGCTTTCGTGGTATTGAATTCCCGCTCCCTGTTTTAAAAGGACCAGGCTCCCATCTGGCAGTTTTACCTCTTTCTCTTTCAAAGAAGAATTATGAATTTTTATATCTGTACTAAAAATGTCAATAAATAATGCCGAAGAAAACAGCAATAGGATCATCGCCGCAAAAAGCACAGCAGATTTCCATTTTTGTTTACGAAAAAATCCTGTCTTTGAAGAAATAAGAAGCTCCATCCGTTTCCAGGACCGTTCTACTTCTTCAGCAGGAATTGATGCGTGTGGAGCTTTCCACTGTTCTTCAAACCCGCACTCTATGTTTTCTTCTTGTTTTTTCACTTCTGAATAGGTGTAATCTATATGTATAACAACTCAAAAGGGAAATGTTCCTAATTTTTTTTAAGAAAATTTAATTTTTTCTTATTTCTTTTTTAAGAAAATCATTGGCGAGATAAATATGTTGAGCAATTGTTTTCTTGGAGATACTAAAGAAAACAGCGATTTCCTCATAGGTTAGATTCTCTCTTTTGTGCAGCAAAAAAATTTCTTTTCTTTTTTTCGGCAGTTTCTGAAGAAGGGAATTTAATTTCTTTAACTTTAGATTTCCTTCTTCAGGATCCTCTGTTTCCTCTTCAGCTTTAAGGGTGTATTTTTGATCGGGAACCTCAAATTTCTTTTCTCTTTTTAGGTGGTTCAAAATCATATTTTTACAAATAAAAAACATTTGTTTATCAAAAAGAACATCTTCCTTTAGCTGATCCCGTTTTTCCCAAAGTCTAAGAAAAGTTTGTTGTACAAAATCATCAGGCTCTAAAGTTGTTGAACGAAATTGCTTGCAGAACCAATACAATTTAGAATAATAAAGCTTATACAGCCGTTCCAAAGAAGCCCTGTCCCCGCTTTTTAAAGCTCTTACAAGAAAAAAAGTGTCTTCGTGTTTCATGGGAAATATGGTTTTGAGACTTTATAAAAAATTTAAAGTCAATTATTTGGCTGTATTAAGATTATGAAATATAAAAAAAATTATTGACTTAGGCACTTAATTACTAATATTTTTGATATAACATGGTGGGCTTGCTACCATCCTGGCCATGAGATTCTCAAATATGCCCTCCTTCATAAAGCTGCGGTTGAACCGGTAACAGTAT
>Ga0307487_1000892_pt1 | contig 22312 bp, 13 predicted proteins | sample CBIW12metaG_FD_203665 | JGI IMG/M metagenome (GOLD analysis project Ga0307487, IMG submission 203665) | Sea-ice brine microbial communities from Beaufort Sea near Barrow, Alaska, United States - CBIW 1.2 | ecosystem: Environmental > Aquatic > Marine > Coastal | place: USA: Alaska | collected... | reverse complement strand
GCACGACCGTCACCGGCGTCGCGCTCGCCGTGGTGTCTGGAACACCGAACTGGATTGCCTTCAACATCGGGGATTCGCGGGTGTACCAGCTCAACGCCGGAGTCCTCGAGCAAGTCACGACCGACCACTCCGTCGTCCAGGAGCTCTTTGACGCCGGTCGCATCACCCGCGAAGAGGCCGAGGTCCACCCGCAGGGCAACATCATCACTCGAGCCGTCGGCTTTCACGAGCCCCCCATTCCCGACTACCGGATCCTGCCGCTGCAGGAGGGAATGCGTATTCTCGTCTGCTCCGACGGCCTCTCCAAGGAGATCACGTCCTACGGGATTCGGCACTTTCTGCTGTCGAACTCAAGCGTGGCGGACGCGGCGGCGGCGCTCCTCGAAGCCGCACTGGAGAACGGTGGTCGCGACAACGTGACCGTGATCGTCGTCGACGTGGTGAGCGTCAATGACCTCACCGACTCGGTAGATGCCGCGACTGATCCGATCGGCGTCAAAAACTAAGCCCTACCGGCGAAAACGGCCGCCCGGTCTGCTTACAATAAGGGTCACGGTGCCATTTTTTCGGTGACGTGGGGCCGGTGAAACCTGACCGGCCTACCTGAACCGGCACGGAGGCGATCATGGCACGACGTCTCCCGTCTACTCCTCCGACGCTTCCGGGTTTCAGCTACGTGCGAGCCCTCGGCTCCGGCGGATTCGCCGACGTCTTCCTGTTCGAACAGAACCTGCCTCGCCGCCCCGTGGCGGTCAAGGTTCTGCTCGCCGGTGTGGTCAACGATCAGGTGCGTGAGCTTTTCCGCGCCGAGGCCAACGTGATGGCCCAGCTCGGCTCGCACCCCTGCATTCTCACCGTGTTTCAATCGAGCATCTCCGCGGACGGTCGACCGTACCTTGTCATGGAATACTGCTCGGCGAATCTCAGCCAGCGCTACCGTTCGGAGCCGCTGAGCGTACCCGACGTGCTGCGGATCGGCATCAAGATCTCCAGCGCCGTCGAGAGCGCCCACCGCTCGGGGGTGCTGCACCGGGACATCAAACCCTCAAACATTCTGCTCACGGCATACGGGCATCCGGTGCTCTCCGACTTCGGGATCGCGGCGACGCTCGCGGACGCCGAAGCGGATACCGGAAACGAGGACGGCGCCGCGGGGGCGCCCTCCGCTGTCGTCGGGCTGTCCATTCCCTGGTCGGCACCGGAGGTGTTGCACGGCGACGTGCACGGGTCGATCGCGTCGGAGGTCTGGGCGCTCGGGGCGACGTTCTACTCGTTGCTGGCCGGCCGCTCGCCGTTCGAGGTGCCCGGCGGCGACAACGGGACGGCCGCGCTCTCGGCACGGATCGGACGAGCCAGGCTCGCGCCGATCGATCGAGCGGGTATCCCGGCCCGGCTGAACGACATTCTCGGTCGCGCCATGCGTCGCTCTCCCGCGCAGCGCCAGCAGAGCGTTCTGGAACTGATCCGGGAACTGCAATCGGTGGAGGCGGAGCTGGGTCTCGCGCAGACACCGCTTGAGGTGTCCGTCGATGACTGGGCGGCAGCCACACCCGTCGACGTCCTGGACCACACGCGGATCACCGGCCCCAGCCTGCCCGCAGGCGCCCGACGGCGAGGCCGTCGGGCGGCCGGCACTGCCCCGGCGACTTCGCTGACACGCGAGCGTTCCTCCCGGCCGCGCGGTGCACAGACCCGTGGCACACAGACCCGTGGGCAGCGCGACACGTCGTACGCGCGCCGCCGCCCGCCGCGGTGGGCGGGCCTCGCCTGGGTGGGTGGCCTCATCCTCCTGGCCGGGGTCGCGGCCCTGGTGCTGACACTTGTCGCGGGAGAACGCACCGCCGGTATCCCGCAGGTGAGTGACATCAGCGGCACCCTGCGCGGCGGCTCGATCGTCTTCCAGTGGCAGAACCCCGGCGTGCAGTCCAGCGACAACTACGTCGTGCAGCTTCGCTCGGGAGAGAAGAGTATCCAGCGCGGAACGGAGTTCGGTGTCGACCCCGAGGGCCGGGACACGGTCTGTGTCACCGTGACGGTGAACCGGGCCGGGGCGAACGGCGAACCCAGCGCCGAGAAATGCGTCGACGCAACGGTGACCCAGTGATACCACGGGTGACCCGGTGAGGTGGGACTGGGGGCGCACCCACCGCTCGCTGATCGCGACCGTCACCAGCGGAGTGGTGATCGCCGCTCTGGTCGCGACGATCGCCGTCGTCTCCGGCGGGTACACCGCCCAACGATTCGACCTCGGCGACGCCGCCGTGTGGGTGACCAACGAGTCACGGCAGTCCGTAGGCCGCGCCAACACCGCCGTCATGGAGCTGAACACCGTCGTCGGTGTCGACGGCAACAGTCTCGACGTGCTGCAACGAGGCGCGAGCGTGTTCGTGCTTGACCGCGCGGACAGCTCGCTCGACATCGTCGATGCGGCCACGGCGCAGATCACCGGGAGCGTACCGCTGCCCCCGCTCGAGCCGACCGTGCTGCTCGGCGCCGACCGCGCCGTCGTAACGTCGAACGGTGACATCTGGACCCTGCCCGCCGCCGAAATCGCCGATTTTGACGGCCTGTCCGCACCGACGCTGAGCCTCGGAGCCGGCACCCTGGTGACACTCGACCCGGACGGGCTGCTGACCGCGTTCACCCCGGGCACCGGCAGCCTGCTGCAGATCGACACGACGGCCGGAAACGCGGTCACGCACACGACGGTGCTCGCGACGACGCCCGCGGGCACAGCGACCGAACAGCCCGGCCGAAGACTGGTCGGCGCCGCGGATGACGATTACCAGATCTCCAGCGTGGCCGGCAGCTGGGCACTGCTCAACGCAACCGCCGCGCACCTGTACCTCGAGGAGTCTGACGTCGACCTCGGCCCCACCGACAACCCCGCAATCCAACAGGCCAGTGCCGACGGGGAACGGGTGCTCGTGGCGCACGACGGCGGACTGCTCTCCGTGCCGCTCGCCGGAGGATCACCCGAACAACTGGTTTCCGGGCGTCACCGTTCAGCGGCGGCGCCGGTCTCCCTGGGGGCCTGCGATTACGCCGCCTGGGCGGACGGAACGGCGTGGCGGGACTGCCCCGACGCACCGGACACGGCCGATACCTCCGGCGAGGCGCCCCTGGACGGAATCGCCGCATCCGCACGGCTCGAATTTCGACTCAACGGCGACGGCGTCGTACTCAACGATGCCGTGAACGGCACGACGTGGGCCGTGCAGCAACGCAACGAACGCATCGACAACTGGGCCGACCTGGTCGAGACCGATCAGACCAGGCAGACCGTGGAGGAGGACAACGGCGACACCCCGCCGTCATTCGAACAGACGCAGGTGGCACCCGTCGCGCTCGACGACGCATTCGGTGCCCGGCCGGGGCGGGCGACGGTGATCCCCGTGCTGCTCAACGACTACGACCTCAACGACGACGTGATCATGATTTCGGGATTCACCGACATCTCCGCGGACCGGGGACGCCTCGAACTCGTCGCCAACAACCAGCAGCTGCAACTGACCCTGCCGCCGACGGCCACCGAACCCGTGACCTTCACCTATTCGATCACCGACGGTCGCGGGGGAACGGCGTCGGCCTCCGTGACGGTGAGCATCCGCGGCGACGAGGAGAACTCCGCGCCCGCGCAGGCACGTATTACCCGGGCCACCGTCGAGGCGTCCGGCCAGGTCACCGCCCAGGTACTCGGGGACTGGATCGACCCCGACGGTGACCCGTTCTACCTCGCGTCCGCCGCGACGAACGCGCCGGACCAGGTCGGTTTCACCCCAGCCGGAGCCGTGACATTCACGGAGGGCGGAACCGACAATACCGCCGCCGAGCGGCGCACCGACGTTGCCCTGACCGTGTCCGACGGTCGCGACGTCGCGGCGGGAGCTCTGACCGTGTTCGTGCGGCCGGCCGGCACGGTTCCGATCCTGACCGACTCGTTCTCGGCCCTCGCCACCGCCGGCGCCGAAATCACCCTGTCACCGCTCGAGCACGCGCGCGGCGGCTCAGGCGTGCTGCGGCTCAGCAGCGTTCCGGCCAAGCCGAACGTGACGATCACGCCGCGCTGGGACGAGGGCACGTTCCGTTTCGTGAGTCTGGAGGTCGGCACGCACTACCTCGAATACGCGGTGACCGACGGGACAGAAACAGCCACCGGGCACATCCGCGTCGAGGTGTCGGCCGCGGCCGACATCGACAGCCAACCTGTCACTGCTCCGCACACCGCGTTCATCCGCGGCAGCCAGCCGACGCTGGTCGACGTGCTCGCCACCGACTTCGACCCGGCCGGGGGAGTCCTGCTGGTCACGGGAACATCGAGCATCCCCGCAGACAGCGGCCTCCGAGTGGAAATTCTCGAACAACGGTTTGTGCGCGTGACCCTCACTCGGCCGCTGCCCACCGGCTCGGTGTCCTTCGGCTACCGGGTCAGCAACGGGCTCCTCGAATCCACGGGCACCGTCACCGTCATTGAGCTTCCCGCGGTGTCGCAGAAACAGGCGCCGCGCGCACGGCCCGATACAGTGTCGGTGCGGGTGAACGATGCCATCGACATCCCCGTGCTCGCCAATGACGAACATCCCGACGGCGACCCGCTCACCCTCGACTCGCAGCTCACCGAGGGACTCACAGGGCAGGCCGGGCTGCTCTTCACTTCCGGCACGGTGCTGCGATACCTGGCGCCCGCCACCGCCGGAAACTACACCGCCGTGTACCGCGTCACCGCACCCGACGGTCAGTTCGCCAACGCCGAGGTGCGCATCCTGGTGCGTGAAGCGGATGCCGCGACCAACACCGCGCCGGAGCCGCTGACCGTCGTGGCCAGGGTGCTCGCCGGCAGCACCGTGCATATTCCGATTCCGTTGAACGGGATCGACCCGGACAATGATTCGGTTCAGCTGCTCGGCCAGGAAACCAACCCGGAGAAGGGCGCCGTCACCGGCATGGATTCGGACTCGTTCGAGTACACCGCCGGTGAGTACTCCACCGGCACCGATACCTTCACGTACGCGATCGTCGACGCGCTCGGCGCACGCGCCACCGGCACCGTGCGTGTGGGCATCAGCGCACGCCCGGACGGTGCACGCAATCCGATCGCCGCCCCCGACGAGGTCATTATGCGGCCCGGCGGCACGGTCTCCGTGCCCGTACTCGACAACGACTCGGACCCGGACGGCGGCACGCTGAGCATCGTGAGCGTCGAGACCAGCAACCCCGGCGTCGATTCCGGTTCTGCTGTCGTAGACAACGCCGTCATCGCCGTGACGGCGCCCGCGCGGGAGGGACGCTACGGATACATTTACGTGATCCAGAACGAACGCGGCGGCACGAGCTCCAACTTCCTCACCGTCGTGGTCAGCAAGGACGCGCCCCGGTCCCAGCCGATCGCCAGGGACACCCGACTCACCCTGAGTGACATCCAGGGCCGACGAAGCGTCGACGTGGACGTTCTCTCCCAGGTGTTCTTTGCGGAAGGAGCCTCCAGCACCCTTGACCTGGCCGTGCTGACCGGCTTCACGAACACGGCCACCGTCACAGACAACAAACGCATCCAGGTGACACTCGCCGACCACGGGCAGATCATCCCGTTCTCCGTCACACACCCCGACGATCGCTCCATCGTGTCGTACGCGTTCGTCTGGGTCCCCGGTTTTCGAGATGCCCTGCCGCAACTCCGCAGCGGGGTACCGACGCTCACCATCAAAAGTGAGAAGATGCTGATGCTCGACATCAATGATTACGTCGTGGCGGTCGACGGTCGAACGGTGCGGCTCACCGACACCAGCACCGTGCGCGCCACCCACGCCGACGGCACCGTGCTCGCGGCCTCAACCACCCGGCTGCAGTACACGAGCGCCGCCCGGTACTTCGGTCCGGCCTCCATCTCGTTCGAAGTGACGGACGGTTCGACCGCGAGCGACCCCGCAGGGCGCACGAACACCATCGTGCTCGCGATCACGGTGACGCCGAGCGACAACCAACCGCCCGCATTCGACGGCGCGGTCATCGACTTCGAGCCGCAGCAGACGAAGGTCATCGATCTGCGTAAGCTCACCTCATACCCGTACCCGAACGACGTCGGTGAGCTCGCGTTCACCGTTCTCGATCCGAAGCCCGCGGGATTCACCGCGACGCTCAACGCCCACCAGCTCACCCTCCGTGCCGACAGCTCCGCGGTCAAGGGAACGTCACGTCCCATCCTGATCGGCGTGCGGGACAGCCTCGCCGACGGACGGTCCGGTCGCATCGACCTGCGCATCGTCGCCTCCACGAGGCCGACCGCCATTCCCGCCGCGGATTCCGCCATCGCGCCACGGGGGCAGACCACCGTCGTTGATGTGCTCACCAACGACGAGGCGGCGAACCCGTTCCCCGCCACCCCGTTGCGTGTGGTCGATGTGCGCGGCCTCGGCGGATCGATGGTGCCGCCGGGAGTCACGATCACCCCGAGCGCCGACTCCAGCCGACTCAGCATCCGCGTGTCCGCGGATGCGGCGCCCGTCGACACGAACCTGCAGTACCAGGTGGCGGATGCCACGGGCGACCCCGACCGCTACGCGTGGGGCACCGTGCGAATCTCCGTGCAGGATGCGCCGGAAGCCGTCACGAACCTGGCCGTGCGCGGTTTCGGTGACGGATCGCTCACGGTGGCGTTCAACGCCGGCGCCGCGAACAACTCGCCGATCACCGGATATCAGATCGTGTTGCGCGGTGCCGGTTCCGGTGCGGTGCTCGGCACGACCCTGTGCCAGGCCACGTCGTGCCAGGTCTTCACGCGGGGAAACGGACGCGACAACGCCGTTCGGGTGTCGGTCGCCGCGCAGAACGCGATCGGAGCATCCGCGGTCACCACGCTGCGCAGCGACGTGTGGTCCGACGTGGTGCCCGTCGCGCCGACGGGCCTGGTTGCCGCCCCACTCGACGGCGGGCTTCGCCTCAGCTGGGGCACGGTGTCGCCGGGAGGCGGCGGCACGCCGATACGCGGCTACGTCGTGACCGTCGGCGGGAAAACCCAGCCGGAGGTGAGCGCCACCGGGGTGCGATGCTCGGCGGCGGCACGCTGCAGCATCGATGTGAACGGCCTGACGAACGGCGCACCGGTCGAATTCACGGTGAGCGCCCGAAACGACTCGCTGCCCGAACTGAGCAGCTGGACGATCGCCCGCGGCAGCGGCACCCCCTACGGTTCCCCGCAGGCGACCAACGTGGTGGCGTCGGGAAGCGACGCCACCGGCTCGGTGACCGTGTCGTGGAGCCCCTTCGCCAACTCCGGCGACGCGATGCTCGGCTATTTCGTGCAGCGGATCACCGGAACCCGTGCGCCGTCCGGCTCCCAGGCGTGCTCCGTCACCTCCCCGGCGCCCGGCGCGCTGACGGCCCCGGTCGTCGGGGGCGTCGTCGACGCGCAGCTCGCCGTCTCCGGCACGGCGAGCTCGGCACAGTTCGACGGACTCACCGGCAACAACGGTCGGTATTCCTTCGTGGTGTGGGGCTACAACCGTGCCGGATGCGCCGCGTCCGCCGTGGCCTCCGCCGTGATTCGCGCCGACCCGGTCGGACCTCCCGTCGTGACGGGAACCATGCGCTCTCGCGGAACGGCGTGGGACTACCAGGTCGCCGCGGGCTCCGTGGTCGGCGGTGACCGCTACCAGCTGCGAGCTGCGGACGGCACCGGCGACGTCGTTGCCTTCGACGGGGCGGGATGGCCGAGGGAACTGCTCGGTGGCGCCTTCGGTGACACCGTCTCCGTGGAGATTCGAGCGTGCAACGCCTGGGGCGGCTGCGGTCCGTGGTCCGCGCCGGTGACCGCGCCCGAGCCATCCGTCACCCGCGCCGTGGCCGGGGTCAGCTACGACGCCGCCACCGGCCGGTTCTCCTGGTCCAGCGACCCGCCCAACGGTTCCATCCCCGCCAGCTATGTCTGCTCGGTGCGGGAATCCAACGGCGAGCCCCCCACTCCCGCCGATTCACCGAACAGCTGCACCCTGCCGGATGCGCCGCCGGCCGGCACGGTGCGGCTGACGGTGACCGTGAACACGCACTCCTACGACTACGACAAATGACCGAGAGAGACCTCCCCATGACGATGCTCCCCGAGCAGGCCACCCAGTTCGCCGACGCGTTCGACCGGCTGGTGAGCGGCGTGGAACACGTGGTTCTCGGCAAGAACCACGTCATTCGCCTCGCGTTCACGGCGCTGCTCAGCGAAGGCCACCTGCTGCTCGAAGACGTGCCAGGCACCGGCAAGACCTCGCTGGCCCGCGCGATCGCGCAGAGCGTGCGCGGCACGAGCAACCGTGTTCAGTTCACGCCCGACCTGCTGCCGGGGGACATCACCGGAGTCAGCATCTACGACCAGCGCCACGGCGCGTTCGAATTCCATCGCGGCCCGATTTTCGCCAACATCGTGCTCGCCGACGAAATCAACCGGGCCAGCCCGAAGACCCAATCGGCGCTGCTTGAGGTGATGGAGGAGGGTCAGGTGACCACGGACGGCGTGACACACCAGGTCGGAACGCCCTTCATGGTCATCGCCACCCAGAACCCCATCGAGCAGGCCGGAACCTACCGGCTCCCGGAGGCGCAGCTGGACCGATTCATCATGAAGTCCTCCATCGGCTACCCCGACCACGCGTCCATGATCCGTATCCTCGATGGCGCCGGGCATCGCGCTCACGAGGTCGGCGTCACGCCCGTGCTCACCGCCGAAACCGTGGTTGAACTCGCCGCCCTCGCCCGCACCGTATTCGTGGACCCGAGCATCACCGACTACGTGTCCCGGCTGATCGACGCCACCCGCACCGCACCCGAAGTGCGACTCGGGGTGAGCGTGCGCGGCGCCCTCGCGCTCATCCGCACGGCCAAAACCCTCGCGGCCGCCAACGGCCGCCACTATGTCATTCCCGACGACGTGAAGGTGCTCGCTGAGCCGGTGCTCGCGCACCGGCTCCTGCTCGATCCGGAGAGCGAATTCGACGGGGCGACGGCCTCGCAGGTAATCGCCCAGATCGTCGTCGAGACGCCGCCGCCCAGCGAACGAGCGCACCGTGACTGACACCGCGACGAAGTCCTGGACCCGCGGCGGCACCGCACCGACCGCACCGGAGGGGCACCTCACCCGAATCCTCGCGGGGGCGTTGCGACGGACGGCGTCGACGCAGCTGCGGGTGGTGCGGGCGCTCCGGGTTGTGCGGGCCGTCGTCACACCTCTCGGGTGGGGCATGGCCGTCACCGTCGTCCTCGCCTTCCTCGGCGGATACCTGGCCGGGTGGACGGAACTCGTCGTGATCGCCTGGACCGGACTGACGCTGCTCCTGCTGGCCTGTGCCTACCTGCTCGGGCGCACGACATACGATGTCTCCCTGAGCCTCGGCGCGAACCGCGTGGTCGTCGGCGAACCGGTCTCCGGGCGGGTCGTCGTGCAGAACCCGGCCCGCCGTCGCCTGCCGGCGGTGCGCGTGGAGGTGCCGATCGGCACGGCGGTGTCGGTCATCCCGATGCCGAGCCTCGGCCGGAAGGCGCAGTTCGGTCACGATTTCGCCGTCCCCACCCGGCGCCGGGGACTGGTTTCTGTCGGCCCGGTGCGCACGGTTCGCGCCGACCCGGTCGGGCTGGTGCACAAGGAACTGGTCTGGGCCGAGAAGACCCTGCTGCGCGTTCACCCGCGCACCATCCCCATCCCCAGCATGAGCACCGGGCTGATTCGTGACCTCGAAGGCAACCCCACGCGCGACCTCACCACCAACGACGTGTCCTTCAACTCCCTGCGCGAATACGTTCCCGGGGACGAGCGCCGCGGCATCCACTGGAAGAGCACGGCGAAGACCGGTACGTTGATGGTGCGGCAGTTCGAGGAGACCCGCCGCAGCGAACTCATGGTCGTGCTCGGGCTGCAGACGGGCGAATGCGCCACCGATGATGAGTTCGAACTGGCCGTGAGCGTGGCAGGGTCCCTCGGGGTGCGGGCCATTCGCGACGGCCGAACCGTGTCCGTGTCGGTGAGCGCTCTTACGCCCCCGTACGCGCGACGCCCGGTGGCGGCCATACGCGGTCTCAGCACGGTGACCCGCAACCGGCTGCTCGACGATCTCAGCTGCGTTGAACGGCACCCGTCCGCCCTGCCGCTCGCCGACATCGCCGGTCTGGCCTCCGACGCCGTGAACGGTATCTCGGTTGCCTTTCTCGTCTGCGGTTCCACACTCTCCGCCCGCCAGTTGCGGGCCGCCGCGAACCGCTTCTCCGCCGGTGTACAGGTCGTCGCCGTTGTGTGCGAACCGGAGGCGGTGCCGAACTACCGTCGCATGGGTGAGCTCAGCGTGATCACGATCGGGTTCCTCGACGACCTGCACAAGAGCCTCGCCCGGACGAAGGCCGCATGAGTCTTCCGAAACGTGCGACCCAGGCGCCCGGCGCGTCGTCCCGCCGGGCGGCGCGTGCGGGGGAGCGCCCATCGTGGCGACTCGCGGCGGGGCACACGCTCGCGCTTCTGCTGGCCACTGCCGCGGCATCCGTCACGCTGTGGCCCGTGTATCAGAGCCGCCAGTTCCTCCTCACCGTTCTCGGCGCATTCGCCGTCGGCGCCCTGATCGCGATCGGCGGAGCACGATTCCGATGGCCGGCCTGGGGCGTCATGCTCGCGACCCTGGCCGGGTTTCTGCTCGTCGGTGTTCCCCTCGCGGTACCCGGTCGGGCCGCGTTCGGCCTCTGGCCCACCGGTCCCGGCCTCGTCGACCTTCTGACCGCCAGCGCGCTGAGCTGGAAACAACTGGTCACCATCGTGCTCCCTGTCGGCTCCTACCAATCCCTGCTCGTTCCCGTGCTCGTCCTCGTTCTCGTGTCGACCGTTGCCGGAATGTCGACGGCACTGCGGTCCCGGATACCCGAACGCGCCGTTCTGGCGCCGAGCCTGTTTTTTCTCGTCGGCATCGTGCTGGGACCCACGTCCGCCTTCTCGCCCGTCCTCTGCGGCATCGGCTTCTTCACGGTGGTGCTCGGCTGGCTGCTGTGGATGCGCCGCAACCGGCGAACGGCGAACCGCCCGCCGGCCGGGCAAGCCGAACGAACCCGCCACGAGCACCGTTCAGACCTGCACTCCCTGGGCAGCGCCGCGGCCCTGCTCGTCGTCGCCGTCCTGGTGGGCACGGTCGCGGCGGCGGCCGCGCCCGTCGGCACGGAGCGGGACGTGTTGCGTGCCCGGGTGCAGCAGCCCTTCAACCCGCAGGACTACGCGAGTCCGCTGAGCGAATTCCGCCGCTACCTCCAGCCGGCCCTCGCCGACGAGACCCTGTTCGAGGTGACCGGGCTGCCGCGCGGGGGCCGCCTGCGACTGGCGACCCTCGACAGCTATGACGGCATCGTCTATTCCGCGGGAAGCGCCCAGACGCAGAGCGCCGCCGGTTCGTTCACCCGGCTGCCTTACCGGCTGGACCAGAGCCAGGTCGACGGGGAGCAGACGGTGCTCTCGGTGACCGTCGCCGGGTACGCGGGGCGCTGGGTGCCGGGAATCGGCCAGCTGGAACAGATCGAGTTCTCCGGGGCGACAGCGCTCGCCCGATCGGATGCGTTCTTCTACAACGACATCGGCGGATCCGCTGCCGTGCTCACCGGACTCACTCGCGGTGATTCGTACCGCAGCGAGTCCGTCACACCGTCGGCCGTGACTGACCTCTCCGCCCTGCGCCCCGGGTCGGCGGTTCAACCGCCGGTCGGTGTCGTTCCCGACGGGCTCGCCCTGGCCCTTGACGGGTATGTTGATGCCGACGCCGCGCCGGGGACGCAACTGCAGCAGGCCCTGGATGGTCTGGCGGGCGACGGCTACGTCAGTCACGGCATCGGCCCGGAGGAGCCGCTCAGCCGCTCCGGGCACGGCGCGGATCGCATCACCCAGCTGGTCACCGAGTCCCCCATGCTCGGGGACGACGAGCAATACGCCGTCGCGGCCGCCCTGATGGCGCGGCAGATCGGTTTTCCGGCGCGGGTCGTCGTCGGGTTTGCCCCGCAGACCGACGCCGACGCCGCCGATCCGGTTCGCATCACCGGATCCGACGCGTCGGCATGGATCGAGGTTCAGTCGAGTTCGGGCGCCTGGGCGAGCATCGATCCGATGCCCGCCGTGCGGGATATCCCGGCGAACCAGCCTGATGAGCCTGCTGTCGTCACCCGCCCGCAATCCGTGATCCCGCCGCCGGTCGTCGACACGCCGCAGCAGCGCGACCCGGCCCCCGCCGAACGCACGGTGGAGGAGCCCGTCGCTGCGCTCAGTCCGTTGCTCGCGTTTCTGCTCGGTGCCGCCGGCGTGCTGGGGTGGACGGCGCTCGCCCTGCTGGCGCTGCTCTCGCCGGTGCTGTTCGTGATCGCGGCCAAGACCCGTCGCCGCCGGCTGCGCCGCACCCGGCCGACGCCGCTCGCGCGGATGACCGGCGCATGGCACGAGTTCGCCGACGCGACAACGGACCGGGCCATCCCGGTGCCCGGCAGCGCGACCCGAAGCGAATTGGCCGAGGCGGTGCACGCCCGTGACGCGCAGTTGCACGGGCGCGCAGCCGCACTGGCCAGAGCCGTCGACCACGCCGTGTTCGCTCCCGGCACGCCATCGGCGCAGGACGCCAACGCGGCGTGGGACGCCGTCGATGACCTGCGGCGCGGGCTCGGGGCCGGCCGCACCCGACGGCAACGCCTGCGGGCGAGCATCTCGCTTCGCTCCTTCAGTCGGTACGCTGGAATCACAGCACAGACGGAAGGAGCAGGCTCGTGAAGTGCCAGATTTGCGGAGCGATACGGCCGACCGGAGCCATGTTTTGCGGCGAATGCGGCAGCTCGCGGTCGGCGACACCGCTCACCCGCAAGCGCCCCGATCCACGGCCGAATGACACGAGCATCATCGCCCCGTTGCTGCGGACCACGGTCGTCTCTGTTCCCGTTGCCACCGGTGTCGCACCGGCGCCGGAGCGACCCGCGCCCGGACCCGAGGTCGTGCCGAGCGGCGCCTCCGCGTCGACGGGGTACCAGCCGGCCGGCTTCGTGCTGCAGTTCAGCACCGGCGAAACCGTGTCCGTGCGCGGCTCGGGTTTGATCGGCCGACGCCCGATGCCGCAGCCGGGGGAAAGATTCGACGTGCTCCTCCCGATAGCGGACGCCGGGATGTCCGTGTCCAAGACTCACCTGGAATTCGGTCAGCACGATGGCGAATTCTGGGTCACGGACCGGTTCTCCGGCAACGGCACCGTGCTGCGCCGGCCCAATGAAGCGCCCGTGCGGTGCGAACCCGGCCGACGCTATCGCGTGGCGCGACGCTCCCGGGTCGAACTTGCCGATCAGTTCTTCACCGTGAACTGAAGCAGTCCTCCACCGCCTGTTGTGTCGGAGCTTGCGCCCCGGTTTCGACGACATGCCCGCGAACCCGGCGCCGGGGTGATGTGCTGGGGAGGTGAATCTCCCCGAGGAAACCCTCGCCGTTCCACCTCGGCCGGCGCCGCCCGCGCCGCCGGCGTTTCCGGTGCTCGCCACGCTCGCACCCCTCGGAATGGCAGCCCTCATCTGGTTCGTGACCGGATCGGCGTTCGCGCTGATCTTCGCCGTGCTGAGCCCGGTGATCGCCGTGGCGAGCATGTTCGACATGCGGCGCAGCCAACGCAAACGCGCCACGCGCGACGCGGCGTCCTACGCCGCTGCGCTCGATGAGCTGCGCGAGAGCGTCGCCGAGCGCCTCGACGACCGCCGACAGGCGCTGCGACAACAAACGCCGTCGGTCGCGTGCATCCTCGCCGAGCCGGCCGGGACCGGGCGCTGGCGGCGGTCAGGCGCAACGCTGGTCAGCCTGGGACGCGGCACCATCGATAGCGAGCTGCGGCTCGCAGCCGGTGCCGGCTCCGGTGCCGGCTCCGGTGCCGGTGCCGTCGCGGCCGGCGACGAACGGCAGCTGCGGCGCTGGGCGGCGACGCTCACCGACGCTCCGATCCACGTCGACGCGGGCGGCGGGATCGGGATCATCGGCCCGCCCACCCTCGCTCGCGCCATGGCCAGAGGCATCGTCGTGCAGTTGTGTTTCGCAATTCCGCCGACCGAATGCTGGATCGCTCCGGTACCGTCACAAGACTGGGCGTGGGCCGCCTCGTTGCCACACAGCCGAGACCCCGGACGGGCGGGCGCGCGGTACTCGATTCTTCTCGCGGCGCCGCCGGGCTTCGTCCCGCCGGGACCCGTGAGATCCTCAGCCGGCGCGCTCCTGCTCAGCGTGGCCGAACGCGTCGACGAGCTGCCACCGGGATGCGCCACCGTGGTGCGGGTGCACGGACCTCGACGTGCGGTGCTCGTGGCGTCGCCGTCGCCGTCGCACGCCGTCGGACTGGAATTCCACCCGGAACTGGTCTCGGCCGAGGCCGCCATTCGATTTGCGTCCGGTGCAACGCAGCAGGCACGCGCGGCCGGTCTGGGACACCGGGGTGAACCGCTTCCCACCACGATCGCTCTCGCCGACATCGGACGATGTCGCACGGCGGAGGTCGGGGCAGGCGCTCCTGCCTCGCTCGCCTGCATCCTCGGTCGCGGCGACGACGGCGATTTCTCCGTCGACCTGGTGCGCGGCGGTCCGCACGCGGTAGTGGGCGGAACCACCGGCAGCGGCAAGAGCGAACTGCTTGTGACATGGGTCACCGCACTCGCCGGCAGCTACTCGCCGGCCGAGGTGACGTTCCTGCTCGTGGATTTCAAGGGTGGAGCGGCCTTCGAGCCCCTGCAGGCGCTTCCGCATTGCGTGGGACTGATCACCGATTTGGGGGCCACGGCGGCAGCCCGGGCGCTGGCAAGCCTCGCGGCGGAGCTGCGATACCGAGAAGGTGTGCTGGCCGCCGCCCACGCGACCGACGTCACGGACTCCCGGCTGACGCGCGGGCCGGGGCGTCTGCCCCGGCTGGTCATCGTGGTGGACGAATTCGGCACCATGATCAACGCATTTCCCGAACTGCACGCACTGTTCGTGGACATCGCCGCCCGAGGCCGATCGCTCGGCATGCATCTCATCCTGTGCACTCAGCGCCCGGCGGGCGTGGTGCGGGACGCACTGTTGGCCAACTGCAGCCTGAGGCTGTCACTCCGGGTCAACAATGCGGCCGACAGCCAGGCCGTCATCGGAACGGACGCGGCCGCCGCGCTTCCCATCGACCTGCCGGGCCGGTGCCTGATCGCGGTCTCCGCCGCGGAACCGGGCCTGTGCCAGGTGGCGACAACGCGGCCGCAGGACATCCGTGCCCTCGCGGGTGTGGCCGCGCCGTCGGCACGCCGCCCGTGGCTCGATCCGCTCCCCAGCACGCTCACCGACGTGGCCTGTTCCGGCGTCGACGACACCGACGATCCATCCGACGGGGACGGCCTTCTGCTGGGGCTCTTCGACGAGCCGGAGCGGCAGCGATATCGGGTGGCCCGCTGGGACCCGGCCCGTGACGGCCATCTGCTCATCGTCGGCGGTCCCCGGTCGGGAAAGAGTAGCCTGTTGCACACCCTCGCGGCGCACCGCGGCGGGACGAGGATCGACCTGGTTCCGGCCGACGTCGAGGGCACCTGGGACGCGCTCGACGAGGCTTGCCGCGATATCCAGGGGACCGGCGACTGCCCCGCCCGGGTACTGCTGGTCGATGACTTCGATTCCGTGTGCGCGCGGTGGGAGACGGAACACCGTCTCGCCGCGCTGGACATGATCGCGACACTGCTGCGTGACGGTGCGGCCCGCGGTCTCACTGTCGTCATGGTGCTGCAGCGTCTCGCCGGGGCGCTGAACGGTCTCACGGCGCTCTGCCCCAACCTGATGCTCCTGCGACTGCCCAACGCCGCGGAACACGTGGCCGCCGGGGGACAATCGGCACAGTTCGATGCGTCTCTTCCGCCCGGGGGCGGTCGCTTCCGCGGGCTCCGCGTGCAGCTGCTCGCCCCCCGGCCCGGCACGACGCCGTCCCTGCTCGCCGCCCGGACTGCGCCGCTCACTGATGAGTCCCTGCTGGTGGTGTCCTCGTCACCGGCGCGCACCGCGGCCCTGTGGGTGCGGGCCGGGGCGGACGTGCGTGATCTCACGGGAGCGCCGACGTTGCCGGTCTCCGATCGGCTTGAGCTCAGCGGGGGAACGCGACCGCAGGTGCTGATCGGAGATCCCGATGCCTGGCAGACACAGTGGGCGCTTCTGGCCGCGCTGCGCGTTCGGACCGCGATCGTCTTCGACGGCTGCAGCCTGGGCGAATTCCGGGTCATCGGCCGTCGCCGTAGTGTTCCACCGGCACTCGCGCCGGGACGCGGGCACGTGTGGGTGCTGCGTTCCGACGGGACGGTGGAGCGAGGCGCGCTTCCCGTCGGCACCCCGCCGTCGGCCCCCGCCGTCCGTTAGCCGAGCACGTCCACGAGTGGGCGGAGTTCGAGGCCGTGTGCACTCGCGACGGGAGCGCTCACCACGGTGCCGGCGAAGGTATTGAGTCCGAGTGCAAGGGGAGCATCGGCGCGCAGGGCCTCTGTCCATCCGAGGTTCGCAAGGGCGCGCACGTAGGGCAATGTGGCGTTCGTGAGTGCGTAGGTGGACGTGTGCGGAACCGCGCCGGGCATGTTGGCGACGCAGTAGAACAAGGACCGGTGCACGGTGAAGGTGGGATCGGCGTGCGTTGTCGGGTGGGAGTCGGCGAAGCAGCCGCCCTGGTCCACGGCGATGTCGACCAGCACGCTTCCCGGTCGCATACGGGAGACAAGATCGTTGCTGACCAGCTTCGGTGCCCGCGCGCCGGGGATGAGTACGGAGCCGATCACCAGGTCTGCCTCCATGACGGCCTTATCGATCTCGAAACTATTCGACGCGATGGTCTTCACCCGACCGAAGTAGAGGGCGTCGAGTTCCCGCAGCCGGAACAGATTCGTGTCCAGGACCGTCACCTCGGCACCGAGACCGACGGACACCTGCATCGCTGCGGTTCCGGCGACTCCGCCGCCGAGCACGGTGATGCGCGCCGGATGCGTTCCCGGCACCCCGGGCACGAGCAGCCCCGGCCCGCCGTTGGGCTTCAGCATCGCGTTCGCGCCGACGATCGGGGCGAGGCGGCCCGCGACCTCGCTCATCGGCGCGAGCAGGGGCAGGGCTCGGGAGGGCAGCTGAACCGTCTCGTAGGCGATGGCGGTCACCCGGGCCGTGAGCAGGGCCTGGGTGAGCTCCACCTCGGCCGCGAGGTGCAGGTAGGTGAACAGCAGCAGGTCGGGGCGAAAGAAGTCGTACTCGCTGGGTATCGGTTCCTTCACCTTGAGCACGAGGTCTGCGGCGGCCCAGGTGCTCGCGGCATCCGGCAGGATCGTGGCTCCCGCGGCGCTGTAGGCCTCGTCGGTGATGGTCGAACCCAGCCCGGCACCGGATTGCACCAGTACCTCGTGGCCGTTGGCGGTGAGTTCGTGAACTCCGGCGGGGGTGATGGCCACCCGAAACTCGTTGTTCTTCACTTCGGTGGGGACAGCAATCTTCATGGTGCTCCTTGATTGCAGGCATCGCCGCGGGACACCACTGTCCCTGCCTGACCCAAGGCTATCGCCGCGGTCGTCCCCGCGCCGGGTGAATGTTCTACGTGTAGCTCGGGCGGATCGAACCGACCGGCCGGCCGCCCCCGTGCACGGCGAGGGAGAGCTCGGGGATCAGCGCGTCGACGTCGGCGCGTGCAATGGCACCGGAATCCGCCAGTAGGCTCAGAGCCACGATCGTCGCGGCCCGCAAATTGCCGTCCAGAATCTTCAGGGCCACGGTCACGCCGTTCTCGGCGGACGCGACCATGACGCCTTCGGCGCCGGCTTTCATGAACAGCCCGAGCCGGTCGATCACGATGCTGTCGGAGAGTCCGGGGCCGGCGACAGCCCAACCGTTTTCGCGGACCGCTTCGGCCAGGAACCCGGCCTCGCGGTAGATGGCGAACGGCGAGGTCGACTTCGATGTGGCGATGCGAGCGACACCGCGCGCGAGTCCGGTCAGCGTCAGTGCGTGCACGGGGGCGCCGCAGCCGTCTATCCCGGACGCCACCGGGCGCTCACCCGTGAAGCGCTCGACGACATCGAGAATGCGTTTCTGCAGGGGATGCTCCGGGTCGAGATAACCGGTCAGCGACCAGCCGTTCTGCACGCACGCCACCAGCATCGCCGCGTGTTTGCCGGAGCATTCCATGTAGACGGCGGATTTGCCGGCTCCAAGGCGCACGAGCGAATCCCTGGACGCGGAATCGATCGGCCAGGCGGTGGGGCAGCCGAGGGCCGACTCGTTGATGCCGGCGCGTGCCAGCAGACCGCGCACCAGATCGACGTGCTTCTGCGTGCCACTGTGACTCGCTGTCGCGATGGCCGCGTCCTCTCCCCGGAGGGTGACGCCGCTGGACATGACGGCGATGGCCTGGAACGGCTTCAACGTGGACCGCGGAAAGATCGGCGTCTCGATGTCGCCGAGCGCCCTCAGCACCTCGCCGTTGGGGCCCAACACGACCGCGGAACCCGCATGCCGAGATTCGACGAAGCCGCTGCGTTCCACAACGGCGAGCTCGACCGCATCGGTGACGGTGAAGGTTTCTGACACGGTTGTGCTCCTGGCTGGTTCTCGTCGGAGCTGACCCAGGTCGGCTCCGACGGAAGTGAACGGCGTGCGGGATGCGGGTGCGGTTTACAGCGCAGCCATGGCGTCGTCGATCACCGACAGGGCGTCGGCGATCAGCGTGTCGCTCAGGGCCAGGCTGGGCAGGAAACGCAGGACGCTGCCATAGGTGCCGGCGGTGAGCAGCAGAACCCCGTGCGCCGCCGCGTACGCGGAGATTGCGGAGACGGCCGCCGCATTGGGGGCCTTCGTGCTGTCGCCGGTTCCGGGCTGCACGAGTTCGATGGCAATCATCGCGCCGCGTCCGCGGATTTCACCGATGATGTCGTACCTGTCCTTCAGCACGGTCAGGCCGGCGGTCAGGGTTGCGCCGATGCGCTCGCCCTCGGCCAGGAGGTTGTTGGCCTCAATCGCTTCGAACACGGCGATGGAAGCCGCGCAAGCCACCGGGTTCCCGCCGAAGGTGCCGCCGAGGCCGCCGGGCTGGGAGGCGTCGAGGATTTCGGCGCGGCCGGTGACCGCGGCAAGAGGGAAGCCGCCGGCGATGCCCTTGGCCGACAGGACGAGGTCGGGGACCCAGCCGAAGTGCTCGCTCGCGAAGTACTTTCCGGTGCGGCCCATTCCGCTCTGAATCTCGTCCGCGATCATGACAACGCCGTTGTCGGTGCACCACGCCTGCAGGGCAGGAAGGTACCCGTCGGCGGGAACCATGAAGCCGCCCTCACCCTGGATGGGCTCGACGACGAGGCAGGCGAGGTCTGAGGCGCCGATGACCTTCTCGAGGTATCCGATCGTGCGGGCGGCGGCATCCGCCCCGTTGAGGCCGTCGTGATACGGGTAGGAGCTCGGTGCGTGGTACACGTCGCTGGCGAGGGGGCCGTAGCCGGTCGCGTAGGGGGCGGCCTTGTAGTTCATGGCCATGGTGAGCACGGTGCGACCGTGGTACGCGTGGTCGAGCACGGCAACGGCCCGGCGGCCGGTGAACTTGCGGGCGATTTTCACGCCGTTCTCCACGGCTTCGGCGCCGGAGTTGATGAGCACGGACTTCTTCGGGAAGTCGCCGGGGGTGTGCTCGGCGAGCAGCTCTGCGACGCGAATGTACTCCTCGTAAGGCGTCACGGTGAACAGGGTGTGGACGAAGTCCTCGGTCTGGGCGACGGCGGCAGCGACGACGCTTGACTCGGTGTGACCGATCGTGGTCACGCCGATTCCGGCACCGAGGTCGATGAACTGGTTGTCGTCGACGTCGACGATGATCGCGCCGTTGGCCTTCTTGATGTACACGGGAAGCATCGAGGTGACGCCGCTGGATACGACACTCAGGCGCCGGGCATGCAGCTCGGACGACCTGGGGCCGGGGATCGCGGTCACAATCTTGCGTTCCTGCGGCACCGAGTAGGTGGTCGAAGTAGCGGGGGAGGAGGCGGGCGCAGCGGCGAGAATGTCAGTCATGATGACTCCACTTTACCGACCCATTGCGAAAGGAAGCTGAAGGGGCTGCAAGAATCTTGTATGAGCGAGGGAGAGACATGAACGGAGTGCACGATTATGCGGTGCGGGTGGAGTGGACCGGCAACCGCGGCACGGGCACGAGTCACTACAAGGCCTACGGTCGCGATCACCTGATCTCGCCGGCCGGGCGCGCATCCGCGGCAAAGCCACCGATCAGCGGCTCGTCGGATCCGACCTTCCACGGCGACAACGACCGGTGGAACCCGGAGGAGCTGCTGCTCGCGGCGCTGAGCCAATGCCATCTGCTGTCGTACCTGCACGTCGCCGCGCGCAACGGCGTGACCGTGACCGCGTACACGGATGCCCCGATCGGCACGATGGAGCAGGTGACCGGGGGCGGGGGTCATTTCACGACGGTCACACTCCGACCGCGAGTGACGATCACGGATCCCGCACAGGTCGACCTTGCACAGTCGCTGCACGCCGAGGCGGCCCGCGAGTGCTTCATCGCGGCCTCCATGAACTTCCCGGTCGGTCACGAAACCGAGACCGTTGCCGCCGACCCGGTCCGGGGCTAGCAGTAGAAGGCGCGCGTGGTGTCGGGTGCCACGATGCGGCTCACCACTCCACCCGGTTGCAGCAGGGCGACGCCGCCATAGGCATTGGCTTCACCCCACGGAGAGGCCTCGGCGACCTGGTCGTAAACAAAGGGTCCGGAGTCGTTGTCGTGCTCGTCGGAAGCCTGCTCCGCCGGAAGCGCATCAAAGAAGGCCTGCGCGTTGTCGCCGACAGCGAAGCGGCGGCTGCTCTGCAACGTGATGCCGTCGAAACTCGCCTCCCCGAAGGAGATCACGAAACCTGCCGGCTCCCAGACATCGAGGACAAGAGCGCTGCCACCCCAGGAATAACGGGCTGTGACGGTGCTGCACGCGTCGATTTCACTTGCTGCAAACTGTTCGGGTGCCGCCGAGAGTGCGGCCGTGAGGAACGTCACGGCTGCTTCCGTCCCGTCCGAGAATTCGACGGTCGATACCGACTGCTCCGCCGCGGTCTCGCTTGTCAGCCCCGAACCGCTCATCAGAATCGTCGACCCCTCCGGTGCGGCCGTCGGAGCCGCCGGTGTCGGTGTTGGTGTCGAGGTCGGTGCCTGGCTCGGCGGAGTGGGGGCTTCGCCCGCCACGGGCACCTCGGCCGCTGACGATGCGCAGCCGGCCAGCAGCAGGCCCAGTGCACCGGTCAAGACCAGCGCGCGCAGGCCGCGACGCGACCGGGTGTTGGATCCGACATTTATGATGTTCATTGAGCCCCCCGCTCGTTGGGGAGTCGCGAGGTGCCCCCATGTTCACCCTCAGTGTAGTCACACAGCGTCCACGTCGCCCGCGCCGGGGACTACACGCGTTCGCGCGGGAAGACCTTGTCGGCGAGCCGGTGCAGGGTGCCCGACGGCGGTGATTCATTGTAGGTTTTGGCGAGTTCCTGACCGGACAGCTGATGAATCGAGGCCATGATCTCGTCGGTGGCCTGGCGGCGGGCCTTGCCGGAATCGGCGGTGCCGTGTGCGCTCACATCGATCGGTTCGCCGAACGCCACGGTGATCTTGCGGATGCGGGGCATCTTGCTGCCCACGGGCATGATCTCCTGCGTGCCGATCAGGCCGACCGGCACGACGACGGCGCCGGTCGTGAGAGCGAGCCAGGCCACTCCGGTGCGCCCGCGATACAGCCGCCCATCGAGCGAGCGGGTGCCCTCCGGGTAGATGGCGAACGCGCTCTCGGACTCGAGGATGCTGCGCCCCGCGTCGAGCGCGACCTGCGCGGCCTGCCCGGCGCCACGCTCCACGCCCACCGCGCCGATGGACGTGAAGAAGTTCCGCGACACCCAGCCGCTGAACCCGGTTCCGGTGAAGTACGTCGACTTGGCGAGAAACTGCACCCGCCGCGGTGCGGTGAGCGGGATGACGATGCTGTCGATGAACGACAGGTGGTTGCTCGCGAAAATGACGGGGCCGGTTGTGGGGATGTTTTCGCGGCCGGTGATGAGGGGACGGAACACGAATCTGGCGATCGGGGCCATGATCCCGTAGCCCAGAAAATACACGAATCCGGGTCGTTTTGCACGCGGGGGGTCGACGACTTCAGCGTCGTCCTGGGGTTCTTCATCGGCACCGGTCACTGGTCGACCTTACTCTGCCCGGCCGCTGCACCTAGCATGGAGGCGTGCGCAGAGTAATAATCCTTGGGTCCACCGGTTCGATCGGTACGCAGGCCCTCGACGTAA
>Ga0307487_1000891_pt1 | contig 22317 bp, 14 predicted proteins | sample CBIW12metaG_FD_203665 | JGI IMG/M metagenome (GOLD analysis project Ga0307487, IMG submission 203665) | Sea-ice brine microbial communities from Beaufort Sea near Barrow, Alaska, United States - CBIW 1.2 | ecosystem: Environmental > Aquatic > Marine > Coastal | place: USA: Alaska | collected... | reverse complement strand
TTTATGATACATCCTGAATACTGGCTCATATCGCTTCATTCCCAATTGCCTCTGAAGTTCTGTAGCACTGAACCCCTTCTTGGTAGCGGTGATAAAGGTCATCGCCAACATCCATGTTTTGATCGGTAAATTGCTGTTTTCCATGACTGTACCACTCTTTATACTGGTTCTGAACTTGCAAGAAGCACACTGAAAGGATTTCTTGTTCTCAAGCCAATAATGCTGGGAATGGCTACACCGTTTGCAGATAATCCCTTGTTGAAGCCTTGCATGCTTGATGAATTCCACACAGGAAGCTTCATCTGGAAATCGATTAATGAAATTGATGATGTTCATGATCAAAACCGTTTATTTTGATCTAATTTAAAGCAACTTATTCACCTGATAAAGGAAGTGTCACAAACTGTCACTTACATCTTATTTGGCTACTGGTGCAATTGCGGATATACATAAAGATTATTAAGGTTATTCAAAAAACTAGCCCATTCGTCAAAGTTCTTTATTCGAGATTTATTTGACTAATCACTTGCAATTCAGTATACAATGGTATAAGTTTAAATGTTTAAACATATGAACATTAAACCTAACCCAAAATCAATGAAAACACATTTATGTTTTTCGGAAAAGCCTGAAATAAGGTGGCAGCTTAAAATACTGCATCTTACGTTCACGCTCTTATTGTTGTTTCAGTTTACCAGCTTTGCCCAAAATGCAGGTACAACTTACACTGGAGTTGTTTACGACAACTCAACAAAAGAAACGCTACCAGGAGTAAATATTCTGGTAAAAGGTACTACAAAAGGTGTAGTTACAGACATCGATGGCAAATTTGCTATATCAGTCGAAACCCCAAATCCAGTTTTGGTATTCAGTTTTATAGGGATGGAATCCTTTGAATACTCACTAGGCGCTCAGACAAATTTGGAGATTAGAATGGAACCTACAGAAGATAGTTTAGAGGAAGTAGTAGTGGTAGGTTACGGTACACAGAAAAAATCTGATCTGACAGGTGCAGTAGGAATCGTAAGTGGTGATGATATCTTAAAAGCACCTGTAGCAAATGCGTTACAGGGTTTGAAAGGTAAAGTGGCAGGAGTCAATGTGTTTTTAAATTCAGGCTCCCCTTCATCTAGTCCACGCGTGCTGATTCGTGGCTTAGGTACTATCAATTCTTCCTCTCAACCATTGTATGTAGTGGATGGTGTAGTGATGGAGAACATAGAGTTTTTGAATCCAAATGACATCCAAAGCATGGAAGTGTTGAAAGATGCTTCATCGACAGCTATTTATGGTGCCAGAGGCGCAAATGGAGTTGTGATGGTAAGTACAAAAAGAGGAGCAAAAAATATAGGTATTACTGTTGGCTATGATGGCTATTTTAGTGTTGGGGTACTGCCAAAAAAGATGGATGTACTAAATGCAGAAGAATTCATGGAAGTGCTAGAGCAAGGCTTTGCAAATCATGATAAATATCGCCCTAATTCTCCTATTCCTACGTTCACGAAGAACGATCCTAACCTTTTTGATGCCGACGGAAACCCATTGTATGATACCGATTGGCAAGAAGAAGCTACGCGCACTGCTTTGTCCCAAAATCATCAATTGTCTTTCCGGTCAAAAGCAGAGAAGTCATCTTTCGGAGCTTTTGTCAACTACTCGGATTTGCAGGGGATTATGCTGAACAATTACCTGAAAAGAGTGAATGGTAAATTTGCTTTCGATGCGGATCCTAAAAAGTGGCTTTCTGTTGGTTTGAATCTATTAGCGAATAGTACAACTGAGAATGTTTTCGAAGAAAGTGGTGGACACCAGATGCCAAGAAGATCTATGATTGAAATGCCGGCAATATTTCCTGTGAAATTTCCTAATGGAACTTGGAGTAATTCAGGAATGGTTTCTGATCCATATGGCCTTGAAGCCATTCCAAATCCAGTTCATGTGCTTACAACTCAGGATAGGTTGAGAAAGAGAACTAAACTGTTTGGTAATATTTACACCACATTCCACTTATTACCAGGATTGGATCTTCGTACGCAGTTTGGATTTGACAAAAACGACTACAATGAGCAGACGTATAGTCCAACTGACCTGATCAATATTTCATCACCAAATGGTTATGGCTATTTGGGCAACAGCAATAGTCTTTATTGGCAACAGGAAAATTACCTGACGTACACAAAGGAATTTGGCGATCATACCATCAATGCTATGGCAGGTTTGAGTTGGCAAAAAAGAACCTCTGAATATTTCAATGTAAGTGCTACTGGATTCTCGGATGATACATTCAAATTCAACAGTATGCAGTCTGCAAGTCAGCCTGGAACACCAAATTCCGGATATGACGAATGGAGCATGAACTCTTATTTTCTACGTGGAAATTATAACTACAAGAGCAAATATCTAGTGACTGTGACAGGTAGAGTTGATGGGTCTTCAAGATTCGGGGATAATAACAAGTACGGTGTCTTTCCATCTGTTGGAGTTGGCTATGTGATTTCCAATGAGCCCTTTATGCAGAATATGGCCAGCACGATCAATGAACTGAAGATTCGTTCCAGTTACGGTATTACCGGGAATACAGAAATCCCTACGTATCAATCCTTAGGAACTGTTTCTACCGGTACTACTTTAATTAACGGCTCCAGAGCACCGTTAAGCTATGTAAATCGTCTTCCAAATCCTGACTTAGAATGGGAGAAAACCCGTCAGTTCGATGTGGGGTTTGACCTTGCTTTACTAGACAGAGCGTTAGTGTTTAGTGTTGATTATTACCACAAGCTAACCACAGATTTGCTGTTGGATAGACCAGTACCATCTTCTTCCGGTTTTTCTGCTGTGAGAGATAATATTGGCTCGGTATCAAATCAGGGAGTTGAGTTTTTAGTAAAAGCATTCCCGGTGACAACTTCCGATTTTAGTTGGGAGACAAACTTGAACTTCTCTTACAACCAAAACAAAATTGAAAAGTTGGGAGAAAATGACGAAGATATTTTCCCTGGTCCTAACTGGGTTTCAGGTAGTCAGACTATTCTACGCGTTGGCGAATCGCTAAGCTCATTCTGGGGATATGAACGACTGGGTACCTGGGGTACAGACGAAGCAGCTGAAGCTGCCGAAGTAGGAGCCATTCCGGGTGAAGCAAAGAGAAGCGCTGAGCGTAAAATAATTGGAAACGGACTGCCTGATTGGACGGGAAGTTTTATCAATAATTTTTATTACAAAAACTTCGATCTGACCGTGGATGTGCAATTCGTAGCTGGAGTAGATATTTTGCAGCAATATTTCCACTCCACGCAAGATAGAACAGGTTATGCAAGTGGTTTAAAGGATGTCTTATACAATTCATGGACTGAGACTAATCAAAACACGATGGTTCAGCAGATCAGAAATGGTCCTTATTCTGGACAAAACAGTGAAGTGGATAGTCATTGGGTAGCAAACGGTTCTTACATCAGAGGCAATTTGTTTTCGCTGGGCTACTCGTTTAACCAAAACATGTTAGATAAAGCAGGTCTGAATAAATTGAGAGTGTATGCAAGTGTGCAAAATGCGTTTTTGATTAATTCTGATGATTTCAAGGGGTACGATCCGGAAGCATCGTCTTGGGAAGGCAATCAGTGGGGACAGAACATTTTCTTCTTTCAGTATCCTCGGCCTAGAACCTTTACTGTAGGACTAAGTCTGCAATTCTAATCCTTAAATCAAAATCAATGAAAAAGATATCTATTTTATACGTAGGGGTCATATTACTTGCATCAGCTTGTGATGGATTTTTGGAAGAAAAACCCAGAGATGAAGTTGCCTCAACTCAATATTTTGCGAGACCGGAACATGCCCGGGATGCAGTGAATGCGCTTTATAGAACTGGCGCTATGCAAATGTATGAAGCAAACGGATCCTATTCCGGAGCTAGAATAATGTTTGGTCCTTACCTGTCCGGATTTGTAGATAATGAATATAAAGGTCAAGAAGTCCATGTGCAACGAGGACAATCCATGGTGTACGATGGTCTCAACTTGTCGGATTATTTCAATTCTATGTGGTCAGATATGTACCGTGGGATTTCTCGGGCTAACAATGCGATCAAGTATATCCCTGAAACTCCTGGACTAGGTGAATCTGAGATAACTAAATACATGGCCGAGGCAAAGTACTTTAGAGCATTGAATTACTATTATCTGGTAAGAATGTTTGGAGCTGTTCCCTTAATCACCGAACCATATGAAAGTTTGGAAAATCTGTTTTTGGAAAGATCAGAAGCAGCTCAGGTGTATGCTCTGATAACTGCGGATTTGGAATCAGCAATTGGCAGTGGAGGTCTAGCTGAATTGACGATGCCTAACAACAGCGGTAGAATTACCAAAACGGTGGCTCAGACAATTCTGGCAGAAGTATATCTGACCATGAGTGGAGCTGCAGTAGGTGAGGATAACTATGCGAAATCAGCCCAAACTGCAAGAGCAATTGTCAATTCTGGAAATTATTCCTTAGTGCAACATTCCAAAGATGGGGCAGGCGAGCTTGTTCCCAATGGCTCTGCCTACAACAAAATCAAGGACAGTGAGCAGGTACCAAACGAGTACATTTATTATTATGAATATGAAATTGGCATAGCCAATAATATTTACCCTAGCTGGAGTTATCCATCTAACATATCTCCTTTACTTGCCTATGCAATTGCGAATAATGCTTATGCACCAACGCAGCCTTTGATCGCTTCTTATGACGCTAAAAATGACCTTAGAATTCAGGAGAAGCAGTATTTTCACTCTTCTATAGAGTTGAATGGTGAGGTAATTGAATTTCAGAAAGCTCCCTTTATGTGGGAAGATCAAGAGGCGGCTTATGAGACTGCCCTTTCAGGAAAGGATATGCCAATTTATACGTATGCTGATGTGCTGTTGATCGGTGCAGAAGCTATTGCTAAGTCTGAGGGCGTGACTGCCGAAGCTGTTGACTACTTAGCGAAGATCAGAGAAAGGGCGCTTTGGAAAAAGGATCCTTCAGCAATTAGAAATGAGCTGTCTGCACTTTCAGTAAATCAGTTTGTAGAAGAGGTGTGGAAAGAACGGGTAAGAGAATTGGTATTTGAATTCCCGATCTGGTTTGATGTAATGAGAACAAGGAAGTTTCCTAAGACAACTAACGATGGCACGGGCAACATAACTTTTATAGATGCGGTAGGAGCTACCAACTTCTTCAATGGCCCTATCAAGGAGCAAAACATGCTCTTTCCACTTCCAGAACAGGAATTGCAGCGAAATCCTTCGTTAACTCAAAATCCTGGATACGCACACTAATAACTTATTTTCTTAAGGGTGGGGATTATTTCCCACCCTTTTTTCCAAGCTTACTGATTCTCAAATAAAGAATAGTTAGCTACTGCTTTGCGCAAATATTTTAAACATTATGAACAGATTAAGTAATCAACCTCAGGTTCCAGTTAGTAAGAATAAACAGGATTTTGATTCCTATGATTTGTTTCCGGCATTTGAACTTAAAAAGGGCGAAATTAAAGAAGGGTATTTCAGTCTTTTTGAAAAGATTCAAACTTCGAAACTGCTTATCCTTGATGGGTATGTAGGGATCGATTGGAAAGAAATAACGGAAGCTATTTCAGCTTATTTCACACAAAAAGGAATTCAGCTTAATCTGATCAATAGTACCGATTATTATAAAACCTCTTCGGAAATAGAGTCAATGATTGCTCCTTATTTGGGTGGCGATGACCCTGTATTTGGCACGAAAACAGACCTGTCTTTAAGTGATTATGTAGATTCTTCTCTGGTGAATTCTATTCACGTGAATTCAAGTGTCACTACGATAGTGTATGGCACAGGAGCATCATTGAGCGGGTTAAAAGGTGTTTTGGTGTATTTCGATCTGCCAAAAAACGAACTTCAATACCGGATGCGTGCTGGGGCAATCTCCAATTTTGCAAGTAGAGAATCCAAGTCTCCAAAGCAGATGTACAAACATTTTTTCTTTGTGGATTGGGTGATTTGTAATAAAGAAAAAAAGAGGTTGCTGCCCGAGCTGGATTATATTGTTGATCAGCAAAGATCCAATCATCCGACCTGGATGACTGGAGAGACACTCAGAAATGGGTTGGCAGGCATGTCCAAATCATATTTCCGAGTGAGACCATGGTTTGAACCCGGTGTATGGGGAGGGCATTGGATGTCAGAGCATTTTCCTGAATTGCCTCAAAATGAACCAAATTATGCGTGGTCATTTGAAATGATAGTTCCGGAGAACGGCTTAATTTTTTCTTCTGATGAAGTTTTATCGGAGGTGACATTTGATTGGTTGATGTATCAAGCTGGTGAAAATGTGCTGGGAAAAGCGTACCGGCGATTTGAAGATGATTTCCCGATACGATTTGATTTTCTGGACACGTTCGAAGGGGGTAATTTGTCTATTCAATGTCATCCATCCGTGGAATATGCCAAAACTCATTTTGGTGAAAAGTTCACTCAGGATGAAACCTATTACATAATTGATACTAAGCCTGGAGCAAATGTATATTTGGGATTTCAGGAAACGATTGATCCGGGGGAATTTAGAAAAGCACTGGAAAAATCAGTTGAGTCTTCTACTGAAATAGACATTAAAGAATTTGTTCAAATACTGCCTTCTGTTAAGCATGGATTCTATTTGATCCCAAACGGTACGATTCATTCTTTGGGAATTGACAATATGGTTTTGGAGATAAGTGCCACTCCTTACATCTATACCTTCAAGATTTACGATTGGCAGCGATTGGACCTGAATGGAGAACCACGTCCATTGAATGTTGATCGTGCATTTGAAAATCTGGATTTTACCAGAAAAGGCGAGGTGGTGCAAGAAACGTTGATTTCAAAACCAATTACAGTTGATTCGGGCAATGACTGGGAAAAACTCCATCTTCCTACCCATCCTGCGCATTTCTATGACGTGATTCGTTATGAATTTGACTCGGAGGTAACCATTCCTACAGACGGACAATGTCATCTATTGATGCTGGTAGAGGGAGATAGCCTGAGTTTGAGCACTGATCATGATCAGGAGGTGAAGTTTAATTATGGGGAGACATTTGCTGTCCCTGCTGCTACCGGAAGTTATAGACTAAAAAATCTTGGATCTCGTCGGGCAAAAGTGATCATCGCCTTTGTCAAAGAATCAGCTTGCAATTAATATGATACCGAATAGAATTAACACCAAACGTAATATGAAAATCAGTAGGCTAGGGGATCTGGCAAAACTCAAATGTGCGCTACTTTTATTCTTCGCTATAAATTGGACAATGACCTCATCCTTCGCTCAGCACCATCGCGTGTTCAGTTTGGGAGAAGAAACAAACTCTGGAGAAGGGTTTTCATTGTTTCCAAACAGTTACAATGACTTTATCGCACATGATTTTGGCTTTGAAGATCGGATTTTCTGGATAGGAAGAGATGATGTCAAAACGGAACTTCCGTATATACTTCCTGGGCCAAAAGATAGTTGGGGAGGAACGGGTCCTACTGCAGGTATTCGCTCTCATTTTTTAAATTTTGGATTTGTACTTGAGAAAGTCAATAAGGCTGGTGGTGTTCTGAAAATTGATCTTGCTGATGCTGATTCTTTGCATGCAGCTAAGTTGAAAGTTCTTGTAAACGGGGAGAATTTCGTTTTAAATCTGGAAAAGGGCAAAGGTATGGTTTTGGAAGGTGCAAAAGGAAGTGCAAGTTCTGAGCAATTGGTTGAATTCACTTTGCCGAAAGGCATATTGAAAAATGGGTTAAACCGTATTTCAATTTCAATTCTGGATGGAGGTTGGATAGCGTTTGACCAGATTTCTTTAGAAACAGAGAAAGAAATACTACTCAGTAGTATCGATGATGCTGTAATAGGAAATGTAGAAGCTGGGAATTATCAACTGGTGGATTTAGGCAAAAACATTCAGCCACTTTTAGTAGAAGTTTTTCAGTTGGACAACGCTCCAGATTTGATTGTGAAGCTTGATGGCGTAGAAATCCTTCATCAAAAATTGGAACAGGGCAACTATTTGCTAGAAGCTGCAATGCCAGCTGTCACAAAGTCTAAGGTAAGTACGTATGAGATTTTGCTCAATGGCAAACAAGTGGCAAAAGGCCAGGTATCAAGAGCTCCGCAGCCTGCCAAGAAACTGAGTGACTATGTAAACACATTATTGGGAACAGCTCATTCCAGGTGGATGATAGCGCCTGGTCCGTGGATGCCATTTGGGATGGTGAAATTGAGTCCTGACAATCAAAATTCAGGCTGGCAGGCAGGTTATGATCCCAACTTTGAATCCATTGGTACTTTTAGCCATATCCACGAGTGGACGATGACAGGTCTTGGAACTTTTCCTACAAGTGGAGATAAAATCCAGACGTCGGTCGGTGACCAAAATGATGTGAATTCCGGTTATCGATCTGCTATAGATAAGGAAACCGAGCAAGCCGGAATTGGTCAATACAAGGTGCATTTGACGGATACCGACATTTGGGCTTCTTTAACTGCTACGGATCGCGCCAGTTTTCAAAAATATGAGTTTGGAAGAGGGAAAAGTGGAAGAATAATGATCGATCTATCCATACCTACAGAGTATGGTTATGAGATTGAATCCTGTGAAATCACCAAAGTTTCATCGTCCAGAATAGAAGGGAAAAGTCACCAATTGACTCCCAATGCATGGTCAAAAGGTGTTGGACAAGATTACATCGTACATTTTGTTATTGAATTCGATCAGCCTATTGTCAATTTTTCACATTGGGTAGATGGTCAAATTGTGCCAGGGAAAAACCTAGTAGCTACTAACCCAAAAAGTGCAGGAGCATTTGTAGAGTTTGATCTTCAAAAACAGCAAACGGTTCAGATGCGGACTGGTATCTCCTACGTGAGCATTGAGAATGCTGGCCAAAATCTTGAAGAGGAGATTACTAAACCATTCGGTTGGAATTTTAACGCGGTAGTTGCGAATCAGCAGGAAACGTGGGACGAACTGCTGGGTAGGGTAAAAGTAACAAGTAATGACGCTCGCGAAAAGGAGCGTTTCTATTCTAATATGTACCGTGCGTTAGCGAGTAGAAATACATTTTCCGATGTTGACGGTAAGTGGAGAGACGCGGATGAGAATATTCAGCAGTTTGAAGATCCATCTGATTTGGCATTGGGCTGTGATGCATTTTGGAATACCTTCTGGAATTTGAATCAGTTTTGGAACTTGGTTACACCAGACTGGACAAACAAATGGGTTAGGTCACAATTAGCCATGTATGATAATGCTGGCTGGCTAGCAAAAGGACCAGCGGGTATGGAATACATCCCGGTAATGGTAGCTGAGCATGAGATTCCATTGATTGTAGGAGCCTACCAGATGGGTATTAGAGATTATGATGTAGAAAAGGCGTTTGAGGCTGTGGTGAAAATGCAAACTACTGAAGCGACAGAAGTTGGAGGTGGTTTTGCCGGTAACAGGGACTTGAAAACTTACCTTGAGCATAACTATGTGCCCTATGATCAGGGTCGTTTTTCAAATTCCCTGGAATATAGTTATGATGATTGGACGGTTGGTCAATTTGCCAAAGCTCTTGGTAAGACTGCTGAATATAACCAGTTTAATGATCGAGGGAGCTGGTGGAAAAATGTGATTGATCCTGAAACAGGCTATGCTAGAATGAAGGATGCGGCGGGAAACTGGCTTGAGGATTTTGATCCTTTTACTTCTGGAGCTAATCACCATTACGTCGAAGGAAATGCTTGGCAGCTTACTTTTTTCGTACCGCAGGATGTCCCAGGATTGATGAAAGCTATTGGAAAGGAAAAGTTATTGGAACGTCTGGAATGGGGTTTTGAAGAAAGTGATCGCTGGAGATTCAATGGTCCCAATGATCAATATTGGGACTATCCGGTAGTTCAGGGAAACCAGCAATCCATGCACTTTGCATTTTTATTCAATTATGCAGGAAAACCTTGGTTGACTCAAAAATGGAGTCGCTCCATACTTGATCGCTACTATGGATATGACGTGACCAATGCCTATTTGGGAGATGAAGACCAAGGGCAGATGAGTGCATGGTTTGTTATGGCATCCATCGGTTTATTCCAAGTAGATGGCGGTACACGTGCTACACCTATTTATGAAATCGGAAGTCCGCTATTTGAAAAGGTAGAAATCTCGCTGGACAATCAGTTTGGTAGAGGAGACAAATTTGTCATCAAAGCAACCAATGCAAGTCGGAAAAATAAGTATGTTCAAAATGCCACACTGAACGGAAAACCACTTTACCAATTTTGGTTTGAGGCTAATGAGCTCCTAAAAGGAGGTGAGCTAATATTGGAAATGGGGCCAACCCCAAATGAACAATGGGGAACTTCCTTATTGCCTTATTAAAGAGGATTTCACATCGCATACCTCTTAAGGATAGTAATTAATAACAACCCAAAATAGTATCAAATGAAAAAATACCTAGTAATAGTAACTATAGCGCTGGCTTTCAATGCCAATGCCCAACAACATACAAAGACTGACCAAGAGATTTCTACTCAAATAGCAAATGATAAGGATTTTAAATTTGTCAAAGACAAAGCATTAGAAATAATTGCTGAAGGCTTCACTGCCGGTGATGGGTACCGCGAAGTATGGATTAGAGACTACAATACGTTTATTACTATTGCGTCCAAAGTTTACCCAAAAGAAGAACTGAAGGAAAATCTGCTCGTGTTTTTCAGAATGCAGGGTGAGGATGGTAATATAATCGATGGATTTTCGCCCGCCGAAAGTATAAAAGAAGGAGAGACAGATTTTAGCTATTCTGAGCTCGAGCCAAGGTATGCAGGCCACAAAAATACAGTAGAGACTGATCAGGAAACTTCGCTCATACAGACGGTTTACAAATATATAAAAGCAACAGATGACGATTCTATTTTAGATGAAATGGTTGGCGAAAAGACTGTTTCGGAGCGATTGGAATGGGCTATGGAGTTCCTGATGAATGAACGATACGCAAAGGAATATGGACTAATCTGGGGAGCAACCACAGCCGACTGGGGAGATGTGCAGCCAGAGCATGCATGGGGTGTAGATTTGGATGAAAATACACATAGAGCCATTGACGTGTATGATAATGCGATGATGATTATTGCACTGAATAACCTGATGGAAATTCTACCCGATACACGAACAAAATGGAATCCAATCAAAGAAGACTTAGCCAAAAATGTAAGAAAACATCTATGGGACAAAAAAGAGCAAAAATTCATTCCACATATTTATCTGGAAGAGTCTCCTTTTCCAAAAGATTTTAACGAACGGGAGATTTACTATTTCGGAGGAACAGCCATAGCCATTGAAGCTGGACTGTTATCTAAAAAGGAAATTAAAGCTTCTTTAGATGAAATGATCAGCAGAGTAAAACAAGCAGGAGCTCCTTCCATCGGATTGACTATCTATCCTCCCTATCCTGAAGGATTTTTTGCCAATAAGATTATGAATCCGATTTATAGCTATCAAAATGGTGGGGACTGGACATGGTTTGGTGGTAGGATGATTTTAGAATTAGTGAAAAATGGATTCGTCAAGGAAGCCTATGAGCAGATTCAGCCTATGACTGCACGTGTGGTTAAGAATAATGGTTTTTTTGAGTGGTATTCCGTAAACAACGAACCTAGAGGATCAGGAACTTTCAAAGGTAGCGCAGGGGTATTATATGATGCAATTGAAGCATTGGAAAATGCTAAAAATGAGAAATAGTCCTAAAATGAATTTAGAGCATTTATCAAACATACCATATCTATGTTCCAAGTAGGTGTAGATATAGGGGGAAGTCATATTGCTGCTTGTCTATTTGATGGTATCCATCATGAATTGGTATTGGATTCCAAGGTGGCTTGCCATGTTGATCCAAATTGGGATTCTGCTCTTGTGCTTGATACATGGTGTAGCGCGATAAGCAAAACAATCGCGTTTGCTGAAGCAGATATAAAGGGGATAGGAATAGCAATCCCAGGGCCTTTCAATTATTTTGAAGGTATCAGTTTGATTACCGGTGTTAACAAATATGAAAGTATTTATGGACTGAATATTAGAAATGAGGTGGCTAAGCGATTGGGTTTACACAGTTCTCAAGTGAGATTCATAAATGATGCTTCCGCCTTTGCAATAGCAGTTTCTAAAGTGGGCAAGGCAAAAGCTTTTGATCGATGTGTTGCCATAACTCTTGGAACCGGATTGGGCGCCTCCTTTATAGCAAGTAAAAAACCCGTGTTTTCTGATAGCAGCGTACCCGAAGGTGGGTTTTTATACAACCAACTTATAGATGGTGTAATGGCCGATGAGTTATTTTCTACTCGCGGATTAATTCAACTCTATAAATTGATTAGTGGGGAGCAGGTAAATAGTGTGTTAGATATTTATGAACGCATAAAAATAGATCCTAAAGCACTTGAAACATTTGAGATTTTTGGAAGTGAACTTGGCAGGTTTATGCATCCATATTTAGAAAAATTTGGAGCAGAAGTTTTAGTATTAGGAGGTAATATTTCCAATGCTTTTCAAGTATTTAAGGAACCTCTGATGACTGAATTGTCAATTGACGAAGTCCACTTATCAGGGCTAATGGATCATGCAGCCTTGATAGGTGCCGCGCTACTGAATGACGATGCTTATTATGCAGAGCTGTCTGATTTAATCCGGTTGATGTGATGCAGAAATTAACTGATCATACTCCAAAGTATGGAAAGATTGCCCCTATACTTGTAAGCTACATTGTCATGGGCTTTGTGGATATAGTAGGAGTCTCTACCGGTTTTGCCCAAAAGGATTTTAATCTGACGCCCACAATGGCACAGCTAATTCCGTCTATGGTATTCGTTTGGTTTTTTGTGTTGTCCATTCCAGTAAGCTTGCTTCAGAATAAAATAGGGAAGAAAAATGTTTTGCTCATCGGAATGGGCGCTACGGCCTTGGGAATGTTTACCCCTTTCGTCAGTTATACTTTCCCGGTGTTTTTGTTATCATTTGTGCTGTTGGGAATTGGAAATACATTCATTCAGGTTTCTTCTAATCCGTTGCTTCGGGAAGTAGTATCGGAAGGGAAATATCCTTCCTTGCTGAGTATATCACAATTCGTCAAAGCAATTAGCTCATTGCTCGGGCCTCTAATTGTTGCTTTTATGGTGTCCTATACCGGTGACTGGAAAAATGTGTTTTTGGCCTATGGGTTAATCTCGGTTGCCACAGCTGCTTGGCTTAGCAAAACAGCTGTACAAGAAAAATATAAAGCTGACTCGACAAGTTTCAAAGAATGCTTTGCGCTGCTTGGTGATCCTTTAATTGCATTCATGGTATTCACCATTTTTCTTATCGTGGGAATAGATGTAGGGATGAATACAAATATTCAGGGCTTACTTGGGTCTAAATTTGGTCTGAGTTTAGAAGATTCATCTTTGGGAATCAGTTTATACTTTTTTTCTTTGATGGTTAGCCGATTTCTTGGTGCTATGATGTTGAGTAAAATGAGCCATTTAAAGTTTCTCAAGTGGTCAAGTTTATTAACGGTTCTGTTTTTTGTAGGATTACTCTTTTCATCAAGCCTGACAACAACGCTTATTTCTATTGTACTGATCGGTTTGGCCTCTGGCAATTTATTCCCACTGATCTTTGCACTCACTATTAATAAAAGACCAGAGAGAAGTAATGAGATATCCGGACTTATGACCATGGCAATAATTGGTGGTGCAGTTATCCCATTGATCATGGGGGTTGTACAGAAGAATTTCTCTGTAATTGAAGGATTTATTGTGTTGGCTATAGCCGCTATATTAATTTCGTTTTCTTACAGAGTTTTAGCTAATCAGTCAAAGTGAATAGTAAAAAAGTACAACACAAAGTAATTATCGTTATATTGATTTAACAGTTCTGTGCTGTTCGATATCTTATTGATATATAGCGTGATGTAATAAATTGTAGTTTTGGTATTGGAGATAATTGTAAATTATTGATTCAATTATTGAAGTAATTACGATTGAATTGTAATCTTAGTTTTAAAATGAGTTTGTAATGCAGGTTAAAGATTTCAAAATAGATCTTAAAAGTTCGATTCCTTATCATGTTCAGGTTGAAAAATACTTGAGAGATCTTATTAGAATAAAGGAATATGCCTCAGGAGAATCTTTTTTGCCAAAAGAAGAGAGTTTGGCTAAAAGATTTGGAATCTCTAGAAATACGGTTCGTCAGGCGATTGACAAGCTCGTACAAGAAGGTTTGGTGGAAAGAAAACGAGGTGTTGGTTCAAAAGTTGTTGCTCAAAATATCTCTACAAGATTAGATCAGTGGATATCTTTTACAAAAGAGATGAGAGATAAGGGTATTGAAGTTGTAGAATATTCAGTAAAAGTTGGGTTTGTATTACCCGAAGAGCGGATTGCAAAAGCTTTGAATCTCAGTAATGATGCAGAAGTATGCTGTATGGAAAGAGTGAGGGGAGCCAAAGACGCTAAATACTTATTTAGTATTTCTTACTTTCATCCAAGAATTGGGTTGACTGGAAAGGAGAACTTTTACCAGCCATTATATGAAATGCTAGAAAAGGAGTTCAATGTTATAGTAGCAATTTCAAAAGAGAAGTTGAAAGCTGTTGCTGCACCTATTGAAATTTCAAAAGCTCTCGGAATAAAAAAAGGTGATCCTGTATTGAAGCGCGAGCGTGTTGTATTAGATCAAGGCGATAGACCAGTTGAGTATAACGTAGTGTATTATGCAACTGACTATTTTTCCTATGACATCGATATAAAAAGAGACTTATAGATTATCACATCATTTTTCCAAATTTAAATTTCTGGATTTTGACACTGTTGTTCACTATGCTTGGTTCCTTTGTTTTTTTGGAGTTCCTTTTCGGCCTCTAGAGCTTATACAGGATTTTTTTGATTAGCCTTTCTTTACCCAGTTCCTTTTTTAGTTTAGCCCGCAAACTCAGGATATAAATGATCCATATCCCCCAAGCTACAGCGAAAAGGGGGAGTGGGTTTTCTACACCCAAAGCTCCGATCATTGCAATGAAGCTGATGAAAACTGTCCCTAAAAATTTTATTACTGACAACATAATCAGATGGTTTAATGAATGTCCATTATATTGATTTACGATTTAATTTCAAAGTATTTTTGCGTAAAAGAGTAAATATGTAAAAATGTTTTTATATAAAAATATTATTTCATATGATTAAAGATTTGAGTCACTACAGCAAAGAGAAGAAAAAACAGGGAGAGGTCTGAATTTGTAAGCCTGTAAAGTGAAAAGTTTTGTGAATTCGTACCAATCGTACGCTTCGCACACCTCGTACCGTACGAATGTTCGAGGATAGAAATCAGATATTTTTTTTAGTTCTCATCTTAACATTGATGAGATATGATATTTGCATGGGTTTTACGGAATTAAAAGAGGTTAAAAAACTAAACATTTCATGCGTTCTATGTTAAAATTTTTCAAAAAGGTTAAGCAGCTACTTGGCTTGAGCGATATCCCTTTTAATTTGACCCAGCTGAATACCACGACCATTTGATGGAGTAGGTGCCATACAGCGACAGTTGTTTTTTTAAAAATATACATCATAATGAAAAAATCATTTTTGTGCTTAATTGCATTGATAGCATTTAAATCTCACGCTCAAAACCATGAGACAATTGATTGGATCAACAAGAATTCTATCGAAATAGAGGACGCTGATCCAGATAGTGAAATGATCGCTTTTACTAATCATGTTCCTGAGAAGTTTAGGAATGCGAAAATTTATGGTTTTGGAGAGCTATCCCATGATGGCAAAGAATATTTCAATATAAAAGCCAAATTTTTTAAATACCTGGTGAAAAAACATGGTGTTAATACCTTTATTATGGAGGCTGGATACCAGGCTGAGTCTTCAATCAATGATTGGATAACCGGTACTAATGATGATATCTCAATCCTAGGTAAGCCTTTTCTAATTGGTTTTTGGTATTCAGATGAAATTTTCAACCTCTTAAAATGGATGAGAATTTACAATTTAAATCGTCCTGAAGATGAACAAATTAAATTTTACGGTATGGACGTAAAATCAGGAAAAAATATAAACAGTCAAGTGCGTCAATTAATTGACAAATACAGCATACCTGTTCAACCAGATTTACTAATAGCTTTAGATGAATGTTCGGAAAAACCAATTGATTATTCATCAGGAGCCACTGGATGGGTAGGAATTCAAGTACCAAAATTGGTTGAATTCCAAAACCAAATTAATGCCTATCAAACAAAAAACGATCTCAACAATTCTAGAGATTTTGATTTAATAAAGAGAAGTATTGATAATCTGATCAAATACACACAATATGTTCAAGATCCACAGACTGAAGTTAGGGATGAGAAAATGTTTGAGAATGCTAAATGGGTTATTGAGCAGGAGTCTAAGAATGGAAAGGCGTTTATTTGGGCGCATAATGAGCATATAAACAATAGGGGCATGTGGTCTAGTAATAGTGGAATTGTAAATTTAGGTAAGCACTTGAAGAACTACTATGGTGAAGATTATTATAGCGTAGGTTTTGATTTCGGCATTGGGAAGTTGAAAGGATATAATGACAAAAAAGGAGAGTGGAAACTTCACACTATTGAAAAGCCTTTCAAAAAAACCTATTCCCATACTCTATTTCAAGTAGATAAAGCCATATTTTTTATCGATATGACCCAAGCTAGTATTGGTGATGAAACAAATTTTTTCAGCACTAGTAATCATTCTTTATCAATTGGAGGAGGTGGCTTTCAACCAAAACCACTTCATAGGATTAAAATGTCAAAGAAATATACTGAAGAATACGACGGACTCATTTTCATAAAAGAAATTTCCCCAGCAAATAATGGCGTAAAAATTAATTAGCAGATTTAGCACTGATAATCAAAAACAAAACCAAATCGCTACTGATTTCGCTACTGAATTAAAAAACAAAACCCTAACTATCAATATTTCAGATAGTTAGGGTTTTAAGATGTAGAGAGTGGGGGATTCGAACCCCCGGTACACTTTGACACGTACGACAGTTTAGCAAACTGCTGGTTTAAGCCACTCACCCAACTCTCTAGATATATTTATTTGGCTTAGTTTTCACTCAACAGAATCACCCTTTCGGTACGTTTATAGATAGTTGGCTGAATTATCTTCCAACTTCTTCCTTGTTAAGTGTTGCAAATATAAAGGAATTGATCAGACTTAACCAAGTCCTTTAATTATAGGAATTGATAGAATACAGCTTTTTCTATAAAACGTTGGGAATCAATCCAAATAGTTTTTCCACATTTTGTTTTAAACACTAAAAATACCCTGTACAGGGTATAGAATTCTGATTTACTAACTCTAAATTTGTTGGAAGTTAAATGCTACTACTTATGGAAATCAATACTCAAGCGGCTAGTTTTTTGATCGAAAGATCCCCCAAAAATGATGGATGCGTGATAATTCAGTCCACTTCAGAGATCGAACTCATTAGATTTTTCGGTTCACTATCAATCGGATACAGTGCTAATAGTACCCATCCATATTTCGTTAAAGCATGCAAACAAGAATTTGCGAATGCATTGATTATCATGGTTAAAGAAATTGATTATTCTCAATTTTCAACTATTTCAATTTTGGGTAATTCTGATTTAAATTAAAAAAATCCAGTCAAATCCAGTTCACTCAACCTCGCTGGAATGGATATTCCTCCTGATACAATAGCTTCTCCTGATATTACTATGGAGCTATCTTTGAAAAAATCCACTCCTTCAGTTTGAGAGATGATTGCAGGGCTTCCAAGATATATTTGATGGGACTTACCAGAGAAAAAATTATCTCCACCAAAATTATTGTATAGACATACAAATGATCGGGAACTTAACCCTTTGTTTTCATACCCCAAAAGAACTAAATCCCCCTTTTCATTAATTGTCGCACCTGTCACCAAGCCTTTAGTATTAAAGCTTCCTGTCGATTCTGCAATCTGATTTCCAGTTTCCGGTGATAGGGAGTAGACATTTGTCTGAGCGTCTTTCCAGTTTTTGGTGAAAAGATATAGTTTGCTTTCCCAATATATAAACGCCTCACAATCGTAATTGGTAGCGTTAGGTAGACTTTGGAAATCAACTTGATCTGAAAGTGAAAAACTGATTTTCTCAGCCGTGACTTGATCATTATTCAAAAGCTCATCCAATTTCACCTTGTAAACAGCTAGATTTTTACGGTTTCCGCTATTGTTCCCAAAATCTCCAATAAACATCTCGTTGGAGCTAACAGTGAGATCTTCCCAATCTACATTGGAAGCATTACTGACTTTGATTGATCTAATCACTTCGCCAGAGTTGGGGTTCAGCTCAAAAATCTCGTTGGTGTTCCCTCCATCATTATGTGTAAATAGTCTTCCTCTAACTACAGCAAGTCCGGAGGTTTCAGCTATAGAACTTGGTAATTCCGCAACTTCCGAAGGCATCAAGGCGGTAGGAATCCCATCCTTATTGAGCGGAATAATTGTCTCTGCGATTGAGAAATCTGTCTTACTAAAGGTTTCTATATCTCCCTCAATTTCTAGATTGTCCAGACTAAAATGTCTGTGAATGAATGACTCCGAATTCCAAGCTTGTCTGAAAGATTGATTGACTTGAGTAGGAATTTCAATCGTTAATTTTTGTTTTTGATCGAAATACCCAAAATAGAAGTCATTTTTTTTAGTCAAAATATAAGAAAATGGAGCAACGATCCTGGGAGATGAACTTAAGTTTCTATCAGTAATCGTAAATAGCCCATAATGACTCGTTGCTTTTAGTGTCAGATCTTGTTTTGATGTGGATACGCTTAACTTTTGATTGATGTCAAGTGGAAGTTCTAGCGCGTAAGTTTGGTTATTTATCGTGCTATTTACTGTATAGAGCCCAATAGGGAGTTCCAAAGAATTATTTTTACTCAGGTCATTTGGATTAAGTTCTAAAGAATAGCTTTTTCCTGTTTGATCCGACTTAAGAATGATTAGTAGCGGGTTTTGATAGGAATGGTGCCATTCATTCTTTACTGTAGTTCTTGCAGAAATTCCGTTTGTGGAGCCAGCCAACTCTATAGCAGTTATCTGTAGAATACCGTTGCCTGCACTTGGTTCAACATCTTTTTGACAAGACGTCAGGAGGAAAATTAAAAATGGTATCAGGAATAAGTGGTTTGTTCTTAACATAGTTAAAAATGAGCAGCAAGGTTTAAATAGGATAATATAGACATTCAACAAAAATTAAAGCAGTTGATTTTCTGCTAAAGCAAAGACAGTTCTGGTTTAAGGAAGTTTATTTTACCCATAGTAAACTACTATCTCCATAGCTCAAGAAGCGATACTCATGGTCCATAGCTTCAGCATATACTCTTCTCCAATCTTCTCCTAATATAGTGGCAATCAGCAATATTAAGGTAGAACCCGGTTGATGAAAATTAGTGATTAACGCCTTGATGAGTTTAAATTGATACCCAGGAAAAATAAAAATCTCTGTAGCTCCAACTAACGTTTTTAATCCATATTTATCCATGTGACTCAAGATCGCTTGATATGACTCCATCGGAGTGGGCAAATAGTCATATGTTTGGTAAGGACTGAGTTTTTCTATCCAAAGCTCAATTCCTAAGCCGTTAATTAATTTCACCCCGAACCAATACAGACTCTCTAATGTCCGAACGGAAGTGGTCCCGACGGCTATAATCTCATCAATATGCAGGATGATTTTTTCAATAGTATCTCTATTGATCAAAATTTGTTCACTGTGCATAGGGTGCTCAGTTACATCAGTAGCTTTGATAGGTTGAAAGGTTCCCGCACTTACATGTAATGTGACTTGAGCTTCTTGTACTCCTTTTTCCCTTAGCGACTCCAGCACTTCCTCAGTGAAATGAAGTCCAGCAGTCGGTGCTGCCACAGCACCTTCATTTTTAGAATAAACGGTCTGATATCGAAATTGGTCCTCTTTTTCTACCTTTCTATTCAGGTAAGGTGGAAGTGGTACCTCTCCACTTGCTTCCACGACATCGACAAATCTTACTTCTTCATCGTCCCAAGAGAATTCAACTTCTCGATTTTCACGATTGATCAATTTTACGGACAGAATTATTTGCTTATTATTAATAGATACTATTCCTTTTAGAACTTCCTCATCCTTCCATTTTTTGGAGTTACCTATCATCGTAACCCAAGTCACGGGATGATTGGCAAGCATGATCTCAGGAATTACTGTGGTAGGTGCTATAGGTTTAAGTAAAAAAATCTCAATCTTGGCACCAGTTTCCCTCTGGAAAATCAACCTGGCAGGAATCACTTTAGTATCATTGTAAACCAAAAGTGACTTGGAAGGTAGCAGATCTGGTAAATCTCTGAAATGCAAATGAGTGATAATTCCTCCCTCATACTGCAAGAGCTTGGAAGCATCTCTTTTGCTGAGTGGAAATTTGGCGATCTTCTCCTCGGGTAATGTATATTCGTATTTCTTTAAATCAATCTTCGGGATATGCATATTGTGCTATTTCTGGCTGCAAATATAACTCTTAGAATTAAACCAAATTAGGCTTTACAGCCTTTCGTCTTGATGGTAAATACTTGTCCAGTTACGTTCGAATACATCAAAAGAACTCTTATTTTCCGATTTGATGCCGGAACTTCCCGAGGAGTGCTCAAAACCAAAGAAGTTTATTGGATCAAAGCTTTTCAATCCGAGAATCTATTAATTTCCGGATGGGGAGAAGCTGCTCCTTTAGTCAACTTAAGTGTGGATGATAGAGTTGATTTTGAAAAAATCTTAGCTAAAACTCTTGCAAGGCTATCTAAGGTTTTATGGCTATCTGGAGAAGAGAATATTCTGGAGCAAGTCAATATGGAGGTTTCTTCTGATTTGCCAAGTATAAGGTTTGGAGTGGAAACTGCACTTCTAGACTTGAATGCTGGAGGATTAAAAAAAATTTTCACCAATTCTTTTTATGATCAACTAACGCCCATATCTATCAATGGACTGATTTGGATGGGTGATGAGCAATTTATGCTTTCACAAATTGAAGCTAAACTAGCACAAGGATTTGATTGCATAAAAATGAAAATTGGAGCCATTGATTTTGAGTTAGAACTGAAGCTCTTGAGATCTATCAGAGAGAGGTATTCGAAGGAGGAAATTACCCTAAGAGTAGATGCAAACGGAGCTTTCAGTCCAGCTAATGCGCTTAGCAAATTAGAACTGTTGGCCAAATTAGATCTTCATAGTATTGAGCAACCTATAGCTGCTGGTCAAATTGAGGAAATGAAACGACTATGTGCGATCTCGCCTTTGGATATTGCCCTTGACGAAGAATTGATCGGTGTAGAAGATAAAGCAGCCTTACTTGATCAGATCAATCCTCCCTATATCATACTTAAGCCAACGTTAGTTGGAGGAGTATTGCAGACCAAAGAATGGATAAGTCTTGCTGAAGAAAGAAATATCGGGTGGTGGATGACATCTGCGTTGGAGAGTAATATCGGTCTCAATGCTATTGCCCAACTCACTTCTAGCTATTCTCCATCGATACCTCAAGGCTTAGGAACTGGCCAACTTTATACGAACAACCTAGCCTCTCCTCTTGAGATTGTAGATGGTACACTAGTATATAATCTCAGTAAACAATGGGAATCGCCAGCTTAGTCCGGTAGCGCAAATAAGTAAACTGGCTTATGCATTTCTACTTTCATTCCAGTTTGCTTCAATTTTCCAGTATCTAAATTTCTTTCAAATACAATCACCTCATTACTATCCTGATGTGCAATCAACAGGTACTTTCCATCACCTGTTAGACTGAAATTTCTTGGATTTTTTCCTCCGGTTGGAAGTTGCTGTACTATCTCAAATATATCGTTGGAGTTTTTAGCGATCACTGAGATTGTATTTGCATCACCTCTATTGGATACATAGATCTGCTTTTCGTCAGGAGAAAGTCTGACTTCAGCTGCTCCAACTGCGCCTATATATCCTTCAGGCAATAATGATACCCGCTGTTTGGATACAATTTCACCTTTTTCAAAAGAGAAAATTTCCAAGTTGGCAGTTAATTCCTGAACCAGATAAAATTCAGCTCCATCTTTTGAAAAAATGAGATGTCTAGGCCCATCGCCTTGTGTGACTTTGTAAGTGCTGTTCAATGTCAACGGCGAATCCAATGATTGATCAACTGAATAGCAGTAAATTTCATCTGTGCCTAAATCAGCTGAGAGGAGGAACTTGCCATCTGGACTGAAGACTGTACTGTGAACGTGTGCCTTTTCCTGACGTGCGG
>Ga0307487_1000890_pt1 | contig 22371 bp, 17 predicted proteins | sample CBIW12metaG_FD_203665 | JGI IMG/M metagenome (GOLD analysis project Ga0307487, IMG submission 203665) | Sea-ice brine microbial communities from Beaufort Sea near Barrow, Alaska, United States - CBIW 1.2 | ecosystem: Environmental > Aquatic > Marine > Coastal | place: USA: Alaska | collected... | reverse complement strand
CTTTCTTGCTGTAAAGTCGCGCTTTGAGCCGCTCACTCAGCTGAGGATCACTAAACAATTCTTCAATGGTTCGTTTGTCTTTCATGTTATTGTAAAATTAGCAGACACACTTGACTGAACAGTCTCTTTGCAACTGCACATAAGGCGGATTCCCTATCACCACATCAAAACCCACAAATTCTCCAGTATCATTTAGCACTTCAGGAAACTCAAATCGCCATTCAAAAGCATTCTCAAAGATCTGGTTGGCTTTGATTTCCTCGATTTCGGTTTCCAGTTTATTGAGCTCAGTGCTTATCTTTTCTACTCGTGCCAGTCTGATTTTTTTATCCTTTGGAGCTTCTTCGAAAAGACCTGTTTGCATCGTAAGGTTGTAGAGTTCTCCGCCTAAGGCTGCCTTTCGTTTTATTTTGGGATCATTTTTGGCTATTTCAGAACGGAAGTCAGATTTGATTGTATTGATCAATGCTTCCATTGCCCTTTTTTCATCCTTGGTTTTAGCATTGCGATAAGTAGCGACCGCAGTCTTGTAATCTTCAATTTTCCACGATCCTTTGAGTGCCGACTTCAGGTCAGAGTCTAAAGCAAAACGAGATACCAACGAATTCCCGCACTTGATATTGATATCAATATTTGGAAGAGTTTCTAGCTCATCATTGGATTTGTAATACGCACTCTTCAGCAACTCGATCCAGAGTCGAAGCCTACAGATTTTGACGGAATTGGGATTGATATCTACACCGAAAAGACAATTCTCGATGATGGTCTGCTTTTCGAGAAACAAGGTTTCCTGAATACGCTGGGATTCCTTATTGGTCGGGTGGTATTCGAATAGTTCTCCATCCTCATCCGTAACAATCAACTCATCATTCACTACTTCTACCTGATATTCTTTTAATCGCTTGCCAGATCTGTCCTGAAGGATTTTAAGGTCGTTTTTGACAGCAATTATTTCGTTGAGTGCAGAAACTAAGAAGTGACCAGAACCTACGGCTGGATCACAGATTTTGATAGAATTGACTAGGGTATTAGCTTCGGTTCTATCTTCGATTTTATCATATAGTGCATCAATACTTTCTGCTTCCCATCCTTTTTCCTCCTTAAACTTTTGCAAAACAGCCCTTCGGATGGTCTCCCCGCACATGTACATGGTAATAAATCCTGGGGTAAAGAATGAGCCGTCTTTGTACCCATTGATTTTCTCGAAGATCAAGCCAAGCACTGAGGCATTGATAAGCGTTTTATTGTCCTCCTGAATATCCTCTGATCCTTCACTTGCAAAATCATAAGCATCCAAGAATTTGAATAGATATTCCAGTGTAGTAAGTGATCCTGTCAGTTTTTTTCCTTGCTCATTTTTCAAAACCGTAGATGAAATCACCTGAAGTGGTTTTTCATTCTTTAGGAAATTAATCATGATCGTCCGTTGCTCCATCGCAGTCGGCTCGAAAAGCGAAGAGTTCAAGTAGGGGACTTTTGCAAAAGCTTCCCGCACATCCTCGTTTCTATCGCTTTGCTTTTTCGCCAGTACCTGAAAGAAAAGAGAGTTCAGATCATCCCAATCGTGGATATTCTTCTTGTTCAGAAAAGCATAGGAATTGTCTCCTTTATGATAGGTGATCAGCTGCGCCTCCAAAAGTTTAAGAAATAACACCCGATTGATCCAAGTAATACTCAGCTCTAGACCCACATTAAAAAGACGTTCCTCCGTGGTGTTTCCGTATTGACTTGGCTTTTCTAGTTGGCCTAGTTTATCCAAGGAATCCAGTTGAATAATCGCATCTTCTAGAATACTCCCGGAATTACGCTCGCCTGCCTTACTTCGTCCTATTAGTTTCTTTCCGCCTTCCTTGGTTTCAGTCAGCCCGATGATATGAAGCAATTCCCCATAAAAGCGTTTGTCTAGGCTATTGCTGTCATTTGCAAAAGGCAGTTTCAATAAATGCTCGGGGGATAAGAGCTTGTAAAGAGCGATTAGCTTTGCATCGTCTTTTTTGTCCGCATTCCGTAAGGGCTTGTCATAGCTTCGGATATCAAAATAGGTGAAGTCAATTTGTTCTTTGACCTTCTCAATTTCCGGCTCGGCAATGTGCTTGTAGAAAAAATCTGTTTTGGTTTCTGCCAGTCTTCCGCCTTCAAATTCCTCGAACTGCTTGACCAGTGCTTTATTCTGAGCGAAATGCCTATCAAATGACTGTGCATCGAAGATAAACCACTCATTGATATTGGTGACTATCAAATGCTTTACCTCCAAATTCTTGTGTGTAATCCGCTCACGGAGGTAATACAATACCAGTTCTTGAAATGCTTTGTAATTGATATTCGTTAAGCTGAGCATTTCCGATTTATTGGTCGGCTTTTTCGCCTCTATGATTACCCCTACGGTGGATTTTGCCTTGTCACCTGTATGAATGACTAAGTCGTTTCTCCCTTTGGTATTGATGTAATGATTAGGATCATAGTAGGTCTTTTTTAGAAAATCTATGACTAGATTCTTATGAAACTCTTCGGATTCTATCTCATTACTATGATCAATTAGTTTGGTGAGATTGGACTTAAAGTCCTCTATCTCATCACGGTTAGGCTTTACTTTGAGGAATGCTTTGTTGAGTGCTTGTTTGGGCTTAAGAATCTTGGTCGACATCTAAAAAGGATCTTGCTTGAAAAAACTGTTAACAAGATGCATTTTTTTCACCTAAAAAAGCAATGCATACGAATTGGAAATTTGGAATTTATCAAAAAACTTCACCTTGCCTTTTATGTGGCGTATTGAATATTTTACCTGTTGTTAAAAAATACACCAAAAGAATAATGATGAGTTAGCCTTTTATAGTTCTATAACACATCATGTCGCAGCCTGGTTTAGAAAGGCTATTCTGGAAATTTTCGGCCAATTCAAAGGCCTGGAAAAATTATGGAAATAACTTTTGGGATGACTATTATTGATCCCTGCGTTTTTGTTCCTCATTTTTTAAAGGCATTTTTAAAGTGTAGCCACTGCAGATAGCATCAGAAAGCCAGTAAATTGCACTGCTGAGTTCTTTCAAAGCAGGAAACAATTCATTGTTGATAAAGTCCATCAGGTCATCACCTGTCAAGCCTTCCTCGTCAGCAGCCCAAGTTTGCCATTTCAGTCTTTCAGGAATCGGGCTTTCGTAGCCGTCAATGGTGATTTCCCATTCTTCTTCCTTATCTGCAAAAATCTTCATAAAGAGCATCCAGACCATTTGGGAGATGCGCTGTGCATCTCCATCTACTCCTGTGTCTTTCCGCATGATATCGCGGATGCCTTTAATATTGGTGGTGATTGTGCTCATTTAATAGTTGCTTTTTTAAATAGTTGCCTTTGGTTTTCCGCTCATAGCGGCCTTTACTAGATCCGCCATGAACTCGGCAAAGGGTTTAATATCTTGGTTCACACTGGCACTTTCTAGCGCATTCATGTATTGATCACGTTGTTCTACAGGAATTACCGTCCATGGGTAACCGTCCGAAACCAACATGGCGTTCATTAAAAATCGGCCAATGCGCCCGTTGCCATCCATATACGGATGAATATAGACAAACATAAAATGCCCTAGCACAGCGCGAACGCTCGCTTCGGGTTCGTTTTCTAGCAATTCAAATAACAGTGGCATGGCATCGCGCACGCTCTCTTTATTGAGTGGTACGTGTTTGGAATTACCAATATAAACTTGGTTGGTTCTATATCCAGCCAGATCGGCAGGTTTTAAGATTCCGGTGGCTACGCTTGGTGCGAAGAGTGTGCGATACCAGTCTCCGTGATCTTCATCAGCGATAGCCCCGGCATTTTTCCCTTCTAATATTTTTTCAATACTCTTTTCAACTTCCTTAAAGGCTTCCCAATAACCACGAGCAGCCATAGCGTCTTTGTGCTTTCTATCGGCTTCATTCTCATTTGCGTTCCAATCTCCAGAGCGTACACGTTCTATCAGTGCAGCGCTAACCGTGTATCTTTCAATCGATAAAGAATGGTAAGCATCTGTGGTATAAATTTCTTCAATTTGCGAAAGTGTTTCTTTTTTGTTTGCTGAAATGCCCGGTGCCTTCGGAAACTCTTTTACAACTTTAGGCCTCATGGTTTCCCACAGCAACCGCAAGCAATTTACGTATGGCGAAGCTTCTCTTGAAGATAATTTTATAGGCGTTGGCGATTCAAAGGGATCTGATTCTCGCACATCATATCCCGCATCCTTCATGGTTTTTAGTATGTCGTCTGCTATTTTATTTTCTCCCAAATTGCGGTATGCCCCCACCAATCTACCTGCAATTTTAGAATGCCCGCCATTCAACAAAATAGCAAGCAATTGCGATGCGTCTTTCACCTGCATTAATGCAGCACGTGCATCTATGTTGTTTTTTTGAAATATACTAGGGAGGCTGTGTACAATCGCAGATTCTAAACTCAATGCTCTTATGCCGTTAATCGTTTCTATTTCGGCCACCTCTGGCAAAGAAGACTTCATAACAAACAATGAAGTGTTGTGAATTAACTGCGTAATGGCGTTATTTCCTTTGGGTGCGCGAATTATAAGTTGCGCAGGTACAACTGTTGATCCCGCATGAAGCAGCAAAGATTGTTCGGCAGAAATACAGTAATCTTCTCCAAAACGTGCTTGTAAATAACCTGCACAAAATGACCAATACGAAGTAAACCAAGCTGTACTTTCTCCAGATTTAGTATCATGTGGAGTAGCCATGTACCAGCCTTTAACCACTTCATTTATAAAGCCATTTTTCAACAGTCTTTCGCGGTGCACACGGCTTAACTCATCTACTTTTATTGCCACCACATCTTGGTCTTGAAGCGCTTTGAGCTTTTCTAAGGATTCTGCTAATTTTTCACCAGGTGTTGCCATAAGTTAATCTTGCGTGTAATTGTTATTAATTACCGCTGTTCGATTATTATTAAACAAAGATGTTTGTTTATTATTAAATAACGTTGTTGTATTCTTATTATTTAGCACTTTAAGCTATTTGATAAATTTCCCTTTCCAATTTCAAAATCGCTCTGTCAAAGTCTTTTTTCTTGCCAAAAGCACCAACTAACTCTATGACAGAGCCAATTTGATTTAAGGGTTGCACTTTCAGTACGGATCCAGATTTAATAGATATGATGCCTTCGGACTCGTATTTATCTAAAAGGGTAGTCAGAACTTGCTGTGCTTTTTCACTGTATTTGGAGAAGTAATTCCGCTTCCGCACATTTTCTGCTCTTTCCTTTCTAGTGAGGGGAGGCTGATCAAAAGCAACGTGGCAAATCAAATCAAAAGCATCCATGTCTTTGCCCACCTCCTCACGTAGAGCTTCCAATAAAATTCCCTGCTCTGCCAATTCCGCCAGAAGAACTTCCTTCTTTTCTGATGCAGACCACCTGAGAATAAAAGCATCCAAAGAGGCAAAGTTTTTATCGATATTCTTTCTGGTGTAATCCTTTAGAGACTCCGTGATCAATCTTCCGTCTGCACCAAAATATTGAATGAGTTCATTGATGACAGTAACTGCCACATCATTCACGTAATACTTTCTTGGCTCAGCATCAGGATTTGACTCGGTAATACTAATATCTGGCGGAGGAGGCTGAAGTTCTGTCCGTGGCATTTCACCAAGTACATCCGTTTCAGGATCCAGTTCATCACCTTCTTCCGGAGGAACTGGCGACTCGTCTATTCCAGGTTCATAAATCTGTACAGGATCGCCATCAAAATCCGGATCTGCAAAGAGATTGGTTGCTTTTCGGAAATCCATAATGGTGAAAAACAGCTTTCCTTCAGCTTCCCGAATTCTAGTGCCTCTTCCCACAATCTGCTTGAATTCAGTCATGGAAGCGATGTTGGCTTCTAGCACAATCAGCTTTACCATTTTGGTATCAATACCAGTAGTGAGCATTTTGGAAGTGGTCGCGATTACAGGAAAGCGCTCTTCCACATCAGTGAAATTGTCCAACTCTCTTTTCCCAACTTCATCGTCTCCAGTGATTTTGACGACGTAATAAGGATGTTTAGAAACTAAATCAGCATTGGCGTTGATAAGCGCCTGTCTCATTCGGTTGGCATGCTCGATATCTATGCAAAAGACGATCGTCTTGGCAAATCTATCGGTGGCTTTTAGGAATTGAGTGATCTTGTCAGCGATCAATTGTGTGCGCTGATCAATCACCATTTTTCTATCGTAATCCTTTAGGTTATAGATTCTATCCTTGATTTCATTCCCGAATTTGTCTAGCATTCCTGCTGATGGACGCCAGCCTTCATCCAAGTTGGTCGTGATTCTTACCACTTTATATGGAGCAAGAAAACCATCCATGATTCCTTGCTTCAGCGAGTAGGTATAAACAGGCGCTCCATAATAATCCATGTTAGAGATATCCTTTGTTTCCTTGGGAGTGGCAGTCATTCCGATTTGGGTTGCTCCATCGAAATAATCCAATACCTCTCTCCAAGCCGAGGCTTCTGATGCTGATCCTCTGTGGCACTCATCCACTACGATCAAATCAAAAAAGTCCTTACTGAATTCCTTGTAAGCGTTTTTCTCTTCATCGTTGCTGGTCAATCCCTGATAAAGAGCAAAGTAGATTTGGTAGGATTTGTCAACCTTTCGGTTCTTGATGATATGCATGATATCATTTCCGAAAGGGGAGAAGTCCCCATTTTTGGTTTGGGTTAATAGTGCATTTCTATCCGCTAGAAATAGAATCCGTTTTTTGATTCCTGTTTTCCATAAACGCCAAATGATATTGAAAGCAGTATAGGTTTTGCCCGTTCCAGTGGCCATAACTAGCAGAATCCGATCTTGTCCTTTTGCAATTGCTTCAACTGTTCGATTGACAGCATTGGCCTGATAATATCTTGGATTCATTCCTGAATCATCTGTATGGTAATCTTGCTCTACGATTTCACGTTCTTTAGGAGATACCATTCCTTTAAAATTCAGGTATTTCTCCCAAAGGACACCCGGAGATGGAAATTCCGATATGGGTAGCTCTTTTTCAAGAAATTCTGAATTGGTCTTATCGTGGAAAACGAAGGAGTCACCGTTGGAAGTAAAGACAAAAGGAATCTGAAGAATGTCGGCATATTCCAAAGCTTGCTGCATTCCAGCACCAATGCCTTTTTTATTATCCTTAGCTTCGATAATGGCTATTGGAATATTCGTTTTGTAATAAAGAATGTAATCGGCGCGCTTTCTTTTGCCTCTGGTATGCAGAGAGCCCTGCACGATGATGCGACCATCAGTAAAAAACACTTCTTCCCGGACCTGTTTGTGAATATCCCAACCCGCATTTTTGATAGCAGGAGTTATATATTTGGTACAAACATTTCTTTCAGATAAGCTCTTCTTGTCCATTGGAAAAAATCAGATTAAAAATTTCATAGCTAAAGATATTAGTTACAGCTAGAAAGAAAAATACTTTTATGTTAGGAGGTGTTTTAGAAGAAAAGGTATTTGTATTGCCTATTCGGCGCGCATAATAAAAATTCTTATTGAAACCTTCGGTTTTTGAGTCAGGGGTATTCAGGATTTAAACCTGAAGGGGCTAGACTGAAGCAAAGGTTGACTCGTCCAAGTTAATAACTTAACCAAACAGATTGCTTCGATTGTTCCTCCTCGCAATGACGGGAAATGGTGATTAGATTTCTTCGATCGTCTCTCTTTCGCAATGAGGATAAAATCAACTTGACTATTTCCCGATACAAAAATTCCTAAAAATATTCTCCAACAAGTCATCTGTAGTGATCTCACCGGTGATCTCTCCGAGAAAATGAAGGGAGCGGCGAATGTCCATCGCCACAAAATCATTGGTGACTTCAGTGTCTATCCCGTGCAGAATATCCAATAAAGAATCTCGGGTTTTGATCAATGAATCGTAGTGACGAATGTTGGTAACTACCGTGTTTCCGGTTTTGAATTTGTCCAAATTGACGAGTTCTAGAATTCGAACTTTCAAGTCTTCCAAATTCTCTTTTTTTCCTGATGAAATAAAAATAGTGTCCGGATGCTTTTCTTTTAGCTCAGTTATTAGTTGGGTATTTCCCTTATCAATCTTATTGGCAACTTTGAGAAAAGGAACTCCCTGATTTTCCAATTTATTGATGTCCCGATTGATCTCCACCATATCAGTATCACCCAAATCAAACAGGTATAAAATCAAGGAGGCAGTCTTCATTTTCTCCTGAGTTCGACTGACACCGATAGCCTCAATCACATCTGTCGTTTCACGTAATCCCGCAGTATCTATAAAGCGAAAGATTACTCCTCCGATGTTAATTTCATCTTCTATCAGGTCACGGGTTGTTCCCGCAATTTCCGAAACGATCGCTTTCTCCTCATTGAGAAGCGCATTGAGCAGGGTGGATTTTCCGGCATTTGGTTTTCCGGCAATCACAGTTGGAACCCCATTTTTGATCACATTTCCCAAATCGAAACTTAGAATCAATTCCTCGACAACTCTTAGCAGTCTCTCCACCAATTGCTTTAATTCATCCCTGCTGGCAAATTCTACATCTTCCTCACCAAAATCCAGCTCCAATTCAATCATGGATGCAAAATGTATGAGTTTATGTCTAAGCTCTTGAATTTCAGAGCTAAATCCTCCACGCATTTGGCTTAGGGCAGCCTGATGCGAACTTTCGGTATCAGCATGAATGAGATCCGCCACCGCTTCTGCTTGCGCCAGGTCAAACTGCCCATTCAGAAATGCGCGCTGCGTAAATTCTCCCGGCTTAGCGGGTCTAGCTCCTTTGCGGAGAAAAAGTTTGATGACCTGATTGATAATATAGGACGAGCCGTGAGTGGAGATTTCCACTACATTTTCTTTTGTGAAAGATTTGGGAGCTATGAAAAGAGAAACCAAGACCTCATCAATAATTTTCTCTCCATCCCTGATTGTACCAAAATGAATGGTGTGAGAATCCTGTTTGCTCAGATCTTTTCCGAAGAAAACCTCATTGGATAGGGTGATTGCGTCCTTGCCAGAAAGCCTGATGACAGCAATGGCACCTACGCCTTGTGGAGTGGCCAATGCGATGATCGTATCATTTTGCCCCGATAGAGTCACACTCATGGTGTATTAAACCCTTTTCTTACCACTTCATCCAATCCCTCAAGAAACTCGGTAGGCTGTCTATACCCTGGAAGTTGGGCAATATTTTTTAAGCTGGCGTCTATGATCACAAAATTGGGATACGACTGTACCCTCATGGTAGCAGCCATTTTCGCTTCTGTATATTCTTTCCCCATAAAATCAAACGTGCGCTTATTATCCTCTGCATTCATCTTCACTGCGTAAAAACTTTTGTTGATGTGCTCAATTACTTTTGGGTCGGTAAAAGTTTCTTTGTCCATTTTTTTGCACCATCCGCACCAATCTGTGTATACATCCACAAGGAGCATTTTGGGATTGTTTTGATTGGCTGCAACAGCCTCCTCAAACTTCAACCATTCGATTTTTTCTTGCGCCATTACGAAGTTTGATGCAACAATTAATATGGCTAGTAATCCTAATTTTTTCATTTTAATCAATTTGATGTATCCAACGGACTGATTGCTATACTGGTTCCCCATCTTCATAAAGAGAGAGTAACAAACAACTTTCCTTTTCTCTAAATTAATAGTTCTATGATGTCTAGCATTTATTTTTGAGTGGTAAATCTAGGTGGATGGTTAAGACATAATCACCAGGATATTCACCGAAACATCCTTCGACATAAAGAGAGTTTTCTTCTGGTCAACGAGGATTTCCAAAGATCCGTCAAATTCCACTTTGTCCAAAATCTTTATTCGCGCTCCAATATATGCACCTACTTTATCAAGGTATTTGAGGAAGGCTGCCGAGCTATCTTTTACCGCTACGATTTGTCCGGATTGGTCTATATCAAGTTCGTTTAATGGTAGTCGGGGCCGTGCTTTTATATCTCCATATTCGTCAGGTATAGGATCGCCGTGCGGGTCAAATTTAGGGAAGTTAAGATAGGAGTCTAGACGCTGTATCAATAGGGGAGATTGGATGTGCTGAAGAGCGCCGGCCACCTCATTGACTTCGTCCCAGGAGAACTGCAATTTATCCACCAAAAACACTTCCCAAAGGTGATGCTTTCGCACCAGGTGAAGCGCTCTTTTCTTGCCTTCCTCTGTGATGTTTACTCCATAATATTTCCGGTATTCTATCACCTCTTTTTCACCAAGCTTTCGAAGCATGTCTGATACTGAGGCAGCTTTAGTTTTGGTATAGCCGGAGATGTCATTAGTAGAGACACTTTTTGTTCCGCCGTTGGAAAGAGAATAAATCGCCTTGAGGTAGTTCTCTTCTGCTGTGGTCAAAATCATTCTTGTGTTTCATTGGGAGGACACAAAGATAAAAACAAATTTAGATAAACCTAAAAATTATTTAAAGATAGCCTAAAAGGCATGTGGACAAGTCGATTTTTAATGTGTATTGTATTTTAGTACTGTCTAAAAATAAATTTAGTCTACTTATATATATGTTATTAATAACCTAATAATTAATATTATATAGATTAATTTTGTAGAGATTTAAAATGGTTTTACTGCTAAAATTGAAAAAAATAGGTAGTTTCCATTTAGGGGAAATGAGTGTCCAAAATAGTCGATAAGTGGATAAGTGTGGATAGCTCTCCACCTTTAAAGTTTAGCTCAGAGCTGCTCGACAGCGTCAGTAAATTCTCTTTGAATGGAGGACCAATAAATGGATTGATCTGGAGTATGGGAAAAGTAGGTCTTTGTTATAGCATCTACAAACTGCTCGAGAGCTAAGTTGGGATGGTCAAAATCAACTGTAAATCCCCCAGAAAATGGGCTGATAAACTCTTTCCAATAAGGATTATTGGATATCAGAACAGGTAATCCAAGTGCTGCAGATTCAAATAATTTGGTAGGCATTTTATCCCAGAGTTGTGGAAGATCCTGGTAAGGCAAAAGGTTAAAATCTTTGTCTTTGTAAGCAGCTAAAATAAGCGAATAATCAAGTGGAGAATTCGAGTAGAAAAGGTCAATCTGTGGACAAGAATTACAGGCCAATTCAAGCTCTTCTTGAAAGGTAAAAAGTGTACAATGTCCTATAATTTGAAGGTTGGATTTTGGGTATTTTTGAAGTAAAATTTTAAACCATTTTATCGCTTTTAGGATGCCATAAGTTGGAGTTAATGTACCAGAAATAAGAAACCGATACGCTGCTTTTTCTTGTGAAAAATTTATCTGATTAGTGATCTTTATTGTGCCTGAAAACTTATTTTCCAAAACCAAAAAAGGATGTTTTTTTGGCATCTCCTTTACGTAGCATTTTTCTGCAAGTAGATACAAGTCAATTTTTGCAGACGCCTCAAAGGCCTTAATTAAATTGGCAAGCACGATTATTTTACCTTCAGAAAGTGTGGGATTAAGATCAAGATTCGCTACGTAATTTTCCTGCACATCGTAGATTATCTTATACTTCAAGACTCTTTTCAGCAGACCCGCCAGCGGCAAAAATTCGTAGGTACAGCAAATAAGAAGTTCAGGTCTCACCTTGAGCAGTGCTCTCAAAAAATGAAATTGCGAGACTATTCTACCCCAAGTTGATAGGATGTGGGTAGACGAAAAATAAGTTTCGCCGTTTTCCTCCACCTGGATTATCTCTGAAAAACCTATGAAGTTCAACTGGTATTTATTTGTTTCACGCAATGAAAAGCCAAGCTTTCCCCAAGCTCTTGTATCTTTGACGCTCTTCAGACTTGAGGCAATTAAAACCGGAATGCGGGAAGCTGATTTTTCACTCATTAATCGAAACTAATCAAAAATATGGAATTGAAGAAGATCATTGAAGATGCCTGGAATAACAGGGAACTATTAAAAGAGGCGACCACTCAGGAGGCAATAAGAGCTGTCATAGCTGAGCTGGATGAAGGAAGAATAAGAGTTGCGGAGCCAACTGAGGATGGAAATTGGAAAGTGAATGATTGGGTGAAAAAAGCGGTCATTCTATATTTTCCTATTCAAAAGATGCAAACCATTGAAGTGGGACCGTTTGAATTTCATGATAAAATGGCTTTGAAAACTAATTATGCTGCAAAAGGCGTAAGAGTTGTTCCTCACGCTGTAGCTAGATATGGAGCATATCTGGCAAGTGGAGTTGTGATGATGCCAAGCTATGTTAATATAGGAGCCTACGTAGAGGGTGGCACGATGGTTGACACTTGGGCGACAGTCGGATCGTGCGCGCAGATCGGCAAAAATGTTCATTTAAGCGGCGGAGTAGGTATTGGAGGAGTGTTAGAGCCGATTCAGGCGGCACCAGTTATTATTGAAGATGGAGCTTTTATTGGTTCCCGAGCAATCATAGTTGAAGGCGTGAGAATCGGAAAAGAGGCTGTAATTGGGGCCGGAGTTACGTTGACTGCAAGTTCTAAAATCATTGACGTGACAGGAGCTGAACCTATAGAATATAAAGGATACGTTCCCTCAAGATCAGTAGTTATTCCTGGATCTATTTCCAAAAATTTTCCAGCAGGTACTTTCCAAGTTCCATGTGCCTTAATTATTGGTCAAAGAAAAGCTTCCACCGATCTGAAAACTTCGCTTAATGATGCGCTAAGAGACAATAGTGTCGCTGTATAATCCATAAAGAATGAAAAGAAATAGTTGGATAGTTTTGGTCATCCTGATATCGGGATTGTTAGTTTCATGTGATGAAAATAACCAGAGCCCTGGTGATAAATTTTTCAAAAGTGGAGAATTTGAAAAAGCCGTCGAGGCCTATACTTCTGATTTGGAATATAAGCCAAATGATATGAGGATGCTCTACAATAGAGGTAGAGCGTATGAAGAAATATCAAATTTTGAATTGGCAAAAGCTGATTTTGAACATGCTTTAAACGTAGATCCTAACAATTTCCAAGTATTGCTCAGCCTTGCAAATCTTCATCACAAAGAGAAGAATTACACCAATGCGTTATTATACTCCAACAAAGCCGCAGAAATCCCCGGAGCACCTGCGATGGCGTCTTTTATGAAGGCTAGAGCGCTGCATCAATTGGGTAAACCTGATGAGGCACTAAAGGCCTATGACAATGCAATTCACTTGGATGAGGATTTTGGTCAGGCTTATTTTAACCGAGGCTTATTAAAGATTGCAATGAAAAATGTAAAAGGAGCCTGCGGAGATTTGCAGTTGGCTTCAGGCTTGGAATACAAAGGGTCAACAGAAGCTTATGCTAAATATTGTAAATAGATAATATCTTTCAACGTTATAGTAAACTAAAAACCGGCAATTGCCGGTTTTTTTGTTGACTGCAGTCTATTTTCAAACTACAAGTATCAGCATCCGATAGCTTTCGAATGACACTCACAGCTTTACTTTCTAAGCTTATTAGGACGCTTGCCAACACATAAAAGAAATGTCATCTAAAAAGATCGCAGAAATTCTCTTTTTGCTTTTGCAAAAGATGAATTAGCTAGACTTATGAGATATTTCTTTGGTTCAAAACCATAGAGGAGATATTGATATTTTTACAATTTCACAGTCACTTAAGGCATCGAAATTACTTCTACGTGATGATCACATAAATCTTCAGAACTTAATTTTCCAGTTCCCTGACAAGTTCTGCAAGCACTCACTTCCTTGAGTGATCCTTTGCAAACGGGGCATATCAATCTGCCATTCCCTTCGCATCGTTCGCATTGATAATACTCTACGATGTTGAATACATTGACCTTGGTAATCATCCCAGAGCCGCTGCATTTGCTACATCCGACCACCCCTTTTCCCTTACAATAACTGCAAACTTGCTCTATTTCCTTTTTTCCATCACAGGTAAAACAGGTTTTATATCGGTATCCTCTGCGGTCGCAAAGGTGGCACGTTTGGATCGCTGCAAGTGGCTTTCTAAGCTGTTCCTGAAGAGCTGAAGCATCTTCATAATACTGACCGGTAAAACCAGTCAGAGATAGATATTTATTCAGAAAATTTGAGCTGTTGTCATATTGACCAACATGGTATAGCGTTTCCGCAAAGAAATAAGGCATTTCTTCCGGAAGTGATCGACCCGAATCAATTAGATCTCTAAAGATAGAATTGGCTGTCTCGTAGTCATTTCTCTCCATAGCTGCTTTAGCGGCTTTCATCCATTGATCAGTTTGGCCAAGATTAGGTTCTATCTGGGCGTAACTTATGGTAGCTGTCCAACAGGAGAGGGCAAAGATTAAAATCGAAAACGTGTATTTAATGTTCACAGGGAGTCTTAATTGTGATTTTTGCCAATAAAGGCAGAAGTTTCTTTAACCTAAAGTTAATATTTACAAAAGGTAAGAAAATGAACTATTCTATTGAATCAATTTTGGAAGTTATAAATTGTTTTATGAGTATCCGTTACTTTGCCAGTAGCCGTAGTTTCGTAGATTAACTGGCTGGAAGACCGATGACGTAAGACTGAAGTGGCGTAAATCTCTGTGTTTACCAAATCTTGTGATGCTTTGGATGCTTTACTGTCAGAAAAGCAGATTTACACAAATTGTTTTTACTTTAGATTCTGATCGGTAATTTCCATGAAAAATAATTTATGGATCGATTGCTACAAAATTTTCAATAATAAAGCACTAGAAAAATGGGGAAACCAATCACTATGATCGAAAGCATCGGTCCAGTAATGAAAGACAAACTAGCAGCCGCAGGAATCAGCACGGTAGAAGGTCTATTAGAAAAAGGTGCCTCAAAATCCGGTAGAAGGTCAATTTCTGAATCCTCTGGTATTGACGCTGGTAAAATTCTAGATTGGGTAAATATGGCTGATCTCTTTAGAATCAACGGGGTGGCAAGTCAGTTTGCTGAACTCTTAAAAGAAGCTGGTGTGGATACTGTCAAAGAATTAAGAACTAGAAATGCTGAAAACCTTCATGTTGCACTAATTAAAACGCAAGAAGAAAAAGGGTTGACCAGGGCTGTGCCATCAGCTTCTAAAGTGGAAGATTTTATTGCGCAAGCCAAAGAACTTGAGCCTATGATCACCCATTAAAAACGATATAATTAGAAAGATTATCTGCAATTTTACCAATACCTTATATTAAATGGTTTCCTAAGCTAAGGAGGACAGCTGTAATTTTAGTTTCCATTAAACCAATTTTGCAGTTCTTTACAGTAACTCTGCACTTAACATTGATACTTAAATTATATCCTCTCATCTATAATCCTATCGTTTCTGACTTTAAGGTTTTTGCAGTCTAATAGTCCAATCCAAATTTCTAATGAGTAAAACCGATGATTTTATTAAGACTTTAACCGATGGTCAGTACTATAAAAAAGAGTTTCTGATTCTTGGGACTGGTATTTTAGATGGAAAACCTATAAGTGGAGCCCAAATAAAAATTCCGCTAAAAACCATGAATAGGCACGGATTGATCGCTGGTGCAACAGGAACAGGCAAGACGAAAACACTTCAGGTTATAGCCGAGCAGTTAGCTTTAAAAGGAGTGCCTTCCGTCTTGATGGATTTAAAAGGGGATCTATCTGGTTTGGCAAAGCCAGGTACTTTAAATGATTTTATTAAAAATAGGTCTGAAGTGATTGGGATTGAGTATCAACCAATGGGGTTGCCGATAGAATTATTGTCTATTTCCAAGGAGAAAGGGGTACGGCTAAAAGCTACTATTTCTGAATTCGGTCCCGTATTGATTTCTCAGATATTAGAATTGAATGACACACAACAAGGGGTGATCTCTTTGATTTTTCGCTATTGCGACATACACCATCTGCCGTTGGTCGATCTAAAGGATCTTAAAAGAGTGCTTCAATACATTACTAACGAAGGCAAAGAGGTTATAAAGAAAGAATATGGTCAGGTATCATCGGCATCGGTGAATACTATAATGCGTAAAATCATTGAATTGGAACAGCAAGGTGCAGAGCAGTTTTTTGGTGAAAAATCATTTGAAGTAGAAGACCTTCTTAGGAAAAAAGATGGCAAAGGAATTATTTCGGTCATCCGGTTGACTGACATTCAAAGTCGGCCAAAACTCTTTTCCACGTTCATGTTAAGTCTATTATCGGAGGTGTACGAAACTTTTCCGGAACAGGGAGATGCAGATCAACCTAAGCTTTGTATTTTCATAGATGAAGCACATTTGGTTTTTTCCAATGCGTCCAAAGATCTTCTCGATAAGATTGAGGCAATTGTCAAGCTGATCCGTTCAAAAGGAGTTGGAGTTTTCTTCTGCACCCAGAGCCCAACGGATGTTCCTGATAGTGTATTGGGACAGCTTGGTCTAAAAGTACAGCATTCGTTGAGAGCCTTTACGGCAAAGGATAGAAAAGCAATCTCCAAAGCCGCTGAAAATTATCCAATTTCTCCCTTCTATGATACTTCTGAAGTTTTGACTTCCATGGGGATTGGAGAAGCCTTAGTCACCTGTTTAAATGAAAAAGGTATTCCAACTCCACTTGCCCATACGCTGGTAAGAGCTCCGATTTCCAGAATGGATATATTAAATTCCTCTGAGATAGATGAGGTGGTAGCCAATTCTCTATTGGTGGAAAAATATAATTTGAACCTGGATAGAGAAAGTGCATTTGAACTCTTGGAAAAAAAATTGGCGAAAGTCGATCACGAACAAGCAAAAGCAGAACTGCCGGGTCCTAAACCTAGAGCCACCTCTACCAGAACTGCTCATGAAGATTCATTGATTGAAGAGCTGAGTAAAAATACAATGATTAGACAGTTGGGAAGAACCATCTTTCGGGAGCTGACCAGAGGAATATTAGGGTCATTTTCCCGTAAAAAGTAATTGAATCAGAAAACTCAAAAACAAGCCAATAAACAATTGAAAATAGGAATAATAGGAGGAGGAGCAGCTGGTTTTTTTGCAGCTATTCATGCCAGTGGGATAGGAAATGAGGTGACGATTTTTGAGAAAACTTCCAAAGTGTTAGCTAAAGTAAAGGTTTCGGGAGGTGGTCGCTGTAATGTGACTCATAGGCCAATGGAGATTTCCAAATTTGTAAAAAATTATCCCAGAGGTGAAAAATTCTTAAAGAAAGTCTTTACCTCCTTTAATTCCGAAGACACCATAGCTTGGTTTGAAGATAGGGGAGTTGCTCTGAAAATTGAAGTAGATGGTAGAGTATTTCCAATATCCGATTCCTCACAAAGCATAATAGACGTCTTGTTACAAGAAGCAAGTACGCTTGGTATTGAAATAAAAAAATCGTGCGCAATTAATTCAGTATTTAAAAATGATAAAGATGGGTATGATCTGGAAACTGAACAGGGATTATTTTCATTCGATAAATTAGTAATTGCCAGCGGAGGTCATCCAAAATCTGACAGTTATAACTTTCTTAAAAATCTTTATCACAAGATCTTAGATCCAATACCTTCATTATTCACTTTCAATACTCCAAAAGAATCTATCCGTGAGCTAATGGGACTTTCTGTTCCAAATGGTATAGTGAAAATAGAAGGTACTAAACTTTCTTATCAAGGACCAATTCTCATTACCCATTGGGGATTGAGTGGACCTGCGGTTTTAAAATTATCCGCCTTTGGTGCCAAATGGCTTAAAGAGCAACATTATCAGGCAAAGGTTATTATCAATTGGAATGCAGATTCTGGCGAGCAGGATTATGATAAGCATCTAAGGGAATATTCGCAAACCTATCCAAACAGGAAAGTGCATAGTCATTCATTGTTTGGTATTCCGGCTAGATTATGGGAGCATTTTTGCGACAAATCTTGCATAGAAAATAGCCAACTTTACAGCAGTCTCTCCAAAAAGCAATTGAACAAAATTGTGCAATGTCTTTTTTGCTATATTCTCACAGTGGAAGGTAAAACAACCTTTAAAGAGGAGTTCGTTACATCAGGTGGAATAGCATTGGAAGAAGTGTCTGCGGAAACAATGGAAAGTAAACTACATTCAAATTTATATTTTGCTGGAGAAGTGTTGGACATCGATGGGATCACGGGAGGTTTTAATTTTCAGGCGGCATGGTCAACAGGCTATGTGGCCGGTAAGCAAACTCAATTTTTATAATGGCAGATATTCAATCAGAATTAGAACAAATTATATTCAATGTGGCAGAAGGAGATCTCGAATTCAAACAAGAGCTAACCTGCGCTATTTATAACGGCCTTATTGAATTGAAAAATATCTATGAAGAAGCTGCGGTTGAGAAGAATGAGTATAAAATACAGCAAATCAGGCATAAACTAAAACCTACTTTGGTTATGTTTGAATTTAATTCAGTGATGAAAGAGCTTATTATCGGCAAAGAACTATTAGACCAAAATGGATTTGACCAATCATTTTACCATCATTATTCTGAACTTCAGCAGCAACTCAAAATAGCTATTTCACTTGTTCATTCACTAACTCAGGACAATATTTAATTAATCATTTTTGATACATTTATTATCTTCTGAATAAAAAAAAACCACCTTTTACCTCTTCAATGGACATTTCGAAACCATCGTACCTAGTCTATATAGAAGGATCGACGGGTTTGGATATAAACGAGAAAGAATCGACACTCCAGATGGTGATATTCTTAATTTGGATTGGTCAAAAGTAGGATCCAATCAACTGTTGATAGTTTCACACGGATAGGAAGGCTGACATGGCGCCTTACGTTACTTATTAATGCTTTAAATGATTCTTTACTCGGTTTGGCTTGTTATTCCCGCGAACTTGCAAACGATAAATCAGAACTATTCCTAGAAATCTCCTAAAGAGGTGGACACACGTGGTTTGGCATACCTAATTCAAAATACACTTGGGCAGAATTCAAAATGAAGGAATTTCTTTTAGCAACTTACAGTTAGACTAATCTTACCCAACAAACCCTAAATAGCTTAACATGAGAAAACTGTTTTTCCTGAGTCTGGCAATACTAGGACTACTCACATTTTTCCTAATGTGGTATTTCCAGTTTGTCCAATTTAAGTTTGGTTATTTCATTCTTGGATTGTTAGTAGTGCTTCTAGCGATTGGTATTTATGATGTGACCCAAAAAAGTCATGCTATACTCCGGAATTTTCCGCTTGTGGGTCATTTTAGATACCTATTTGAAAAAATTAGCCCTGAGATTCAACAATACTTTATTGAGAGTAATACCGATGGTAAACCTTTTAGTAGAAATACTCGGTCATTGGTTTATAGAAGAGCAAAAGGAGTCAATGACACCCATCCCTTTGGAACCCAGAAGGATATCGAAGGAGAAGATTACATAGCCTTGAGACATTCCATTTATGCGGTTCACACCGGAGAGGATGATCCTAGAGTGATTGTAGGAAATGAACTTTGTCTTCAGCCTTATTCAGCTTCGATTTATAATATATCAGCTATGAGCTTTGGTTCTCTCAGCTCCAATGCGGTAAGAGCACTAAATTTAGGTGCCAAAAAAGGAAATTTCTACCATAATACCGGTGAAGGCGGAATCTCATCTCACCATCGACAAGGTGGCGATTTGGTCTGGCAAATTGGTACAGGTTATTTCGGTTGTCGAAATGAGCATGGTGATTTTGATGAAGAAAAATTCACCGAAAAAGCCAATTGGCCAGAAGTGAAAATGATCGAAATCAAAATTTCTCAAGGTGCCAAACCAGGTCACGGAGGAGTACTTCCCGGAGTAAAAAACACTAAAGAGATAGCTGAAATAAGAGGCGTCGAAAAAGGAACCACCGTATTATCTCCACCTGCGCATTCTTCATTCACCAATGAGTTTGAGTTAGTAGATTTTATCGCAAAGCTTCGTAAGCTGAGTGGTGGAAAACCCGTTGGTTTCAAGCTTTGTATCGGTAGAACTGAGGAATTCACTGCACTTTGTAAAGCGATGGTTGCTAAAAAATGTTGGCCGGATTTCATCACTGTGGATGGAGCAGAAGGTGGAACAGGCGCCGCACCGCTGGAGTTTTCGGATAGTGTAGGTTTACCCTTGGAACCTTCTTTGATATTTGTTAGAGGAACCTTGGAGAAATTTCAGCTTCGTGACAAAATTCGAATAATAGCTTCTGGAAAAGCAGTCAGTGCATTTTCAATCCTGAAAAATATAGCAATAGGAGCAGATCTTTGTAATTCAGCCAGAGGATTTATGTTTAGTTTAGGATGTATCCAAGCTTTGCGATGCAACACCAATGAATGCCCGACTGGCGTTGCCACTCAAAACCCTTCCCTGATCAAAGGTTTGATAGTGACCGACAAATCGGAGCGGGTATTTAGATTTCACAAAAACACGGTTCACGCGGTGCAGGAACTAATAGGTGCGGCAGGTCATAAACATCCTTCTGAGCTTAGTGCCCACGACTTGGTTAAAGGTGATGAGATGATCAAGCTTGCAAATAGGTATTTCCCAGATTCTGTAAATACACAGGTATAATTTAACTTTTGAGGAATTCCCGAATGTCTTTAGACTTCGGGAATTCCTCAAATATTTTGTGAGTTAACTTCATCACCCTTGCTATAACTCTCATGTTAATAACGTTCTATGAGAATCCTCATTTGCCGTTTGTCAAATAAGGGAAACTACCTAAAAGGGTTATATGAATCTTTTTAGAGCCAACTCTGCCACTTTGCCACCAATTGAAAGCGAACTGGTAGCGGCGGGGGAAGGGGCATTGAGGACATTAATTGCCTGCGCAGATTCACGTATTGCAAAATCATCCAGCAGACCACCAGTGCGGTCACAAGCCTGAGCCCTGACACCAGCTCCTCCATCAATTAGATCAGATGCCTGTATCTCTGGAATCAACTCTTGAAGTGCTTTAGTGAAGGCAGCTTTCGAAAATGATCTATACATTTCTTTAAATCCCGTTTGCCAATATTTTGCTGCAACTTTTTGAAATCCCGGCCAAGCCAAAGATTCCGTCAGTTCTTTTAAGTTAATTTGTGATTTTTTGTATCCTTCCCGTTGGAAAGCCAATACTGCATTTGGGCCCGCCTCAACTCCTCCTTTCATCATTCGGGTGAAGTGCACACCCAAAAACGGAAAATTTGGATCTGGAACTGGGTAAATCAGATTTTTGACCAAATACTCTTTGTCTTTTTTTAGCTTGAAATATTCGCCTCTGAAAGGAATAATTTTCACATCTAATTTAGCCTTCTCGCTCATCTGAGCCACTTTATCAGAATACAATCCCGCACAGTTAATAACTAGCTTAGTTTCAAACTTCTCACCTGAAGTTTCGAGTATGCTAAGGCCATTATTCTCATTAATAGATAGTACTTTATGATTGATAAAAATACGTCCACCTCCCTGAGTAAATTTTCTTCCATAAGCCAGCGCCACTTGGAAATAATCTACTATTCCAGTTTGAGGCACATGAATTGCCGCCACACCTGTACAGTGCGGCTCATACTCTTTCAATTCCTCCATCGTCAAATATCTAGTTCCCTGAAGACCATTTTGTAGCCCTCGGTCAAATAGATTTTTCAATAATGGCTTTTGCTCTTCTCGTGTCGCAACCACTACTTTGCCTGTGATTTCGAAGGGAATTTTTTCTTCCTCACAAAATTCGATTAACTCATGATATCCGTTGATGCAGTTGGTTGCTTTGAGCGAACCTGGTTTATAGTATAGCCCAGAATGTATGACCCCGCTATTGTTTCCTGTTTGGTGTTTGGCCAATTGATCCTCTTTTTCTAGAATAGCAATTTTAAGGTCCGGTTTTGATTCTTGAATTTTAAGTCCAGTTGCCAAGCCTATGATTCCACCACCAACTATTACTATATCGTATATCATTATTAATAATTTGAAGTCAAATATAAGGTCAGAATTTGCAAAATATGAAACAGAGCAAATTCAGTTTTTTCCTTATAAATGATTTTTAAAATAATTTTCTAACAATTTCCCACTGTATTGAATTTAATTTGCAGCCCCTTAGTTAAAAGGCAATTCTACTTTGATGATCCGCAGCTACCTATTTCTTCTATTAATATTTTGCAGTATTCCAGCTTATTCACAGCATGTGATCAATGGAAAAGTAACTGATTCTCAGACTGGAGACCCTATTCCATTTGCATCAGTACTTTTAAAAGGAACATCAATTGGAATGTCCACAGATTTTGAGGGAAACTATACCTTGGAGGTAAAATCACTATTTGACAGTATTTCAGCTATTTATTTGGGATACCTATCAGCTACTAAAGTTCTCTCCAACGTTGCCGAACAAACTATAAATTTCCAGTTGAAGCCATCGGATTTTGAGCTGGAAGCATTTGTGTTTGAAGCGGGAGAAAATCCTGCTTTTGAAATTATCCGTAAAGTGGTAGCTCATAAAAAAGACTTTGATAAGAGAAGTTTAAGTGCTTATCAAACAAATAACTATACCAAAATTGAAATTGATATTGACCACGTCTCAGAGGAGTTTA
>Ga0307487_1000888_pt1 | contig 22376 bp, 17 predicted proteins | sample CBIW12metaG_FD_203665 | JGI IMG/M metagenome (GOLD analysis project Ga0307487, IMG submission 203665) | Sea-ice brine microbial communities from Beaufort Sea near Barrow, Alaska, United States - CBIW 1.2 | ecosystem: Environmental > Aquatic > Marine > Coastal | place: USA: Alaska | collected... | reverse complement strand
GGGATATTGGCCCCAAATATCCAGGAGTCGACCTTAGGGAAGAGCGTCTGATGGGCGATGTCCGTGCAGATCTCGGACCACTCAGTCTCCGTCTCCCGCTTCACCTCGAGCCAGCCGATGTCGGAGGAAGAGACGTGCCGGATTGCCTCGCTGATCCATTCAACCTGTGTCTCGATCGACGGCGGGAGATTGGTGAAAGGGCCGTTGGGACCAAGGATCATGAACAGGTTGGGGAAGCCACTCGTCGCCATACCGAGATAACCGCTGGGACCATCCGCCCAGTGTGCTTTCAGACCTTCGCCACCCTTGCCGCGAATGTCGGCGCGGACATAGTTGCCGTCTACGGCGTCGAACCCGGTCGCGCAGATCAGCACGTCCAGCTCGTGCAGGGTGCCGTCTTCAGTAACGATGCCCTGTTCCGTCACATGACTGATGGGGTTTTCTTTGACGTTCACGAGAGTGACATTGGGGCGGTTGAAAGTCTCGTAAAAACCCGAGTCGCACAGGGGCCTGCGGGCGTACAGGTCCGTGGGGGTCAGCTTCCGTCGTGTCTCGGGGTCCTTGACAATTTCGGCGATCTTTCCGCGAATGAACTTAGCCGCTTCTTCGTTCGCTTCCGGATTGGTGGCGATGTCAGAGAAAGTCTCGAACATGAACCGGAACCCTCCGCCTTCGTCCCAGGTGCGCTGGAAGATGGCTTCGCGCTCCTCTGGAGAGACGCTGAACGTGGGGACGGCACTTTCTACGAAGCCCATGGCTACGGACGACGTGCGAACCTGGTCCCAGTTGGCTTCGAAATTCTCCTTGTGGTTCCGCTGCTCCTGCACCGACAGGCGGCGGTTTCCGGCCGGCACGCTGTACTGCGGCGTGCGCATGAAGGATGTCAGATGACCCGCGACCGGGGCGGAGGCCGTGATTACCTGGTTTCCCGTGGAGCCGTTGCCGATCACTCCCACCCGCTTACCGGTGAGGTCAAGGTCCTCCGGCCAGGCACCCGTGTGCACAAGCCGCCCTTGAAATGTCTCCATGCCAGAAAACTTGGGCATGTTCGTGGCGGAGAGCAGGCCGAGCCCGGTCACCAGGAAACGGGAACGGAACGTTACTCCCCGGTCTGTTTCCACTATCCACATGCCGGCGTCTTCATCGAAAACTGCTTTGGTCATTCCCGTGTTGAGCTGGATGTGATCACGCAGCTCGAAGCGGTCGACGACGCCGTTGAGGTACGCCAGGATTTCAGCCTGCGGAACATACTTCGTGTTCCAGGGGGTCTGCTGGTAGAGGTCGTGGTCGAAGGAATACTGGTAGACAAAACTTTCGGAATCTGAGAGCGCGCCGGGGTACTTGTTCCAGTACCACGTGCCACCGATTCCTCCCGCACGATCAATCGCCACGGCGTCCAAACCGAGCTCATTGCGCAGCTTGTGCAGCATGTAGATTCCGCCGAAACCCGCTCCAACGACGATCGCGTCGAGCTGGTAAGTCTTGATGGGGACGACATTGTCCATGATGTGTTTTCCTCCGCCTGCTAGGACTGTGTGTGATAATTCATCTCGTAGTCACCAGTGTGAGTTGACGGAACAATGTCTCAGTGTTTCAATTCGGAACAGTGTCGTCCGGCCCATGAAGCCGCGATTGATGCCCGTTATGCAATAGTGGCGAGCTAAAACGAATGCCCATGAGCCGACATCCAGGGCGGCGACTCGACAGTGCAAAGGAGGATCAATGTCCGATCCAGTGCGCGAAGCGCGCGAGCACCTGATTCGCGTCGGTCTCACTGGCCTGTATCGAGCCGATGGTGCGGTGCCGGATCTGATCGTGCGAAGTTGGCGCCGTTCGATCGGGAATGCCGTGGAAAGCTCATCCCCGCCGGCACACCACCAGGACACGGACACAGACTCCCTCGTCTGTCGAGCAGCTCTGCCCGTCCTCGATCGCTGGCAGCATCAGCTGGCCGACACAAACACCACGCTGTTTCTCAGCGACCGCGGCGGTACGATCGTGGCCCGGAGAACAAGCGATAACAATGAGAGTCGTCGCCTAGACGGCATTCATGCGGCCGAGGGCTTCGACTACTCGGAAGACTCGGTCGGAACTAATGGGCTGGGCACGTCGATGGTCGAACGGCGCCCGATATTCGTGAGTGGAAGTCAGCATTACAGCGATGCCCTCGCCGCTTTGGCGTGCGCTGCAGCGCCCGTGTATGCCCCGAGCGGCCTTGTGGTCGGTTCGGTTTCACTTGGTGGACCACTCGAGTCAGCGAGCCCCATCATGCTGTCGATCACGCGCGAGATCAGCCAACAAATCGGCGAGAGGCTGCGCGCGTCGTCCCGCCCCCAGGATCTGGCTCTCGCCATGTCGTTCATGAGGTTCAGCAGCTCGCAACGTCCCACGGTCGTCATGGACCACGAGTCAATTTTGGCCAACACGCCGGGCCTGCCGTACGTGAGCGTCGCCTCGCACGTGATGCTCTGGGAACTGCTGCACGCACACGATTGGTCCTCAAACAACACCATGCGCCAGCGCCTGGAGGCGACGACGATAGAAGTAATGGCACGCCGGGTCATGGAGGGACCGCGCGAGCATTTCGTGGTGCACTTTTCCGATCTAGATGACGGCCTAGGGCGTCAGCCGATGTTGTTTTCAGCCTCTCAGGCGCACAAAAACGCCCCGGGGGTATCGACGTCAGGTCAAGGGGCACGCTCCGTCGTGCTGGTTGATGGGCCGCGCGGTTCCGGACGGGCGACCGCCGCCCGTGAGATTTGCACCACCCGCGGAGATCTCAGCCACGTTGAAGTATTCGTTGCAACCGCTGCGGAGGGTAGTGTTCCGTGGTCCGCTGTTGAGGATTTGGTGACCAGCGGCGCAGACGTGTTGCTCCGGCGCGTCGAGGAGATTCCCGAGACGGAGGCGGCCCAGCTGGCAAACCTGGTGAATGTCTTTATCTCGGCGCAGTCCGGTGAACAGCGCACTGGGAGCCTTATGCTGACGTCGTCGCGCAACCTGGCCACAGACGCCGTTCAAACCATCATCGATGCCGTGGGGACGACCCAGCGAACCGAGGACCTGGCCTCGAGCCCGGAAAGGATCCCCGGCCTGGTCAAGCGCATTCTCAATGTCGCGGACCCGGAAGCACGGCACTCGATCTCGCCAGCTGCGCTGCAGTCGATGGTTCAATGGAATTGGCCCGGTAATATCGCCGAACTCGCCGAGACCGTTGAGGGCCTGATCGCTCGAGTGACCGGCTCGGTCATCGAGAGGCGCCATCTGCCCATGCACCTGCAACAAGCGCCGCCGCGTCGTCACATGAGCTTTCTCGAAACGGCGGAGCGCGAGGCCATAATCAAGGCTCTGGGAGCGACCCGTGGTAATAAATCGGAAGCGGCTGGGTTGCTCGGCATAGGGCGAACCACTCTCTATCGACGCCTGCGTCAGCTCGGTCTCGATGCGGGCGAAGGTTCCATCTAACTCTTCGAAAACTGAGGGACCAGTCTCGACCTCGTCGACCTCAGACCGCGTCCGCCTCATCGAGGTTGATTACCTCATCGAGCACGGCGCGCAAGGCCGGACTCGTATCGTCACGACGCCACGCGGCCCTCAGATCGACACCGTCTGCCGCGTCTTCAAGAGGAACGAACACGACGTGTGGGTCGGCCGCATTGCGGGCGACGGAAGCTAGAGTGAGGTGACACCCAACCTCGGCGCTGACCAGCGCCAAGGCGGTTTGCGTATCGGGCGTCACCTGAATAATGTCGGCCACGAAACCATTGGCCTGTGCCAAGCTGCGCAGTCGTTCAGCCAGGACCGCACCTTCGTACGGGGTCAGGGAAATGAATCCCTCACCCGCCAACCGTGCCATAGAGACGCCCCGGGCACCTGCCAAGTGGTGGGTGTCCGGCAGAGCAACGACGAGCGAATCGCGCATAACCACCCGCGCACAGACTTCTGGGGGAATGATGTCCCAGCGTCCCAGCGCAATATCGGTGTCTCCCTGCACCAGCTTCTTCATGGCCGGCTGGGCAAAGTTCTGACTCGATAACTCGAGCTGAATCCCGGGTCGGTGTGCCCTCACCAGCCGGGCGAGCCGGGCCACCAGCCGATGAGTGGATACCCCCGCAAAAGCAATTCGCACAAGTCCGGCGTCACCCTGTCCGGCCGAGCGGACCGCCTCCTCGGCACGACGCACGGCATTGAGCACCTCGGTGGCGGGAACCACAAGCGCTTGCCCACTGGACGTGAGCTTCACAGACCGGGTACTCCGGTCGAGGAGCCGCGTCCCCAGCTCGGACTCAAACTGTTTGATGGTCCGACTCAACGGCGGCTGACCGATGTGTAACCGTTCGGCAGCCCGCCCGAAGTGAAGTTCTTCGGCCACCGCGAGAAAGGCCCTGAGCTGTCCAACATCCATGTTCTCGCCAATCAGTTCTCCATTATTGAGATAACAGTAACATTGGACCGATACAGAAGCAGCTGAATGCAATAATCGCGGATGCACCGGGCCCTGTGACCCGGATACTGGTTAACTCCACACATAAAAGCCCCTGCCGGTTTTGCGACCCAGTTCCCCGGCCGCAACCTTGTCGCGCAGGATTTGCGGCGGCGCGAATCGTTCGCCGAGCGTGGCATGCAGGTACTCCGCGATGCCGAGGCGCACGTCGAGTCCGACGATGTCTGTCGTCCGGAGGGGGCCCACCGGGTGCTTGTATCCCAGAACCATCGCGTTATCGATGTCCTCGGCTGTCGCGACGTCCTCTTCCACCATCCGCATCGCCTCCAGGGCGATGGCCACGCCAAGGCGGGAGGAAGCGAAGCCGGGTGCGTCTCGAACTACCACGGCCGTCTTGCCCAGTCCGGTAACCCACCCGCGCGCGGCCGCGACTGTCTGCTCGGAGGTCTTGTCGGCAACGACGATCTCGATCAGGTTCGAGGCGGGAACGGGGTTGAAGAAGTGCAGGCCGAGGAATCTGTCCGCGTTCCCCACTGACTCGGCGAGCGCGCTGATGGAAAGGGATGACGTGTTTGTCGCCAGGTAGGCGTGGGGAGAAAGGTGTTCAGCCACGGCGCGAAGAGCAGTTGTTTTCAGCTTGACGTCTTCTGGTACGGCCTCGACCACGAGGTCGCAGGACGCGAAATCAGCATAGTCGACGCTGGTACTGAATCTTTCGAAGACCTCGCGCGAGTCGGCGCCGAGGGCACCACGGTCAAACGATACCGCTACCGACTTGGCAACGCGCGCATGGGCGCTACGAGCGGCTTCCTCTTCACGCTCAACGATGACAACCTGGGCGCCGTTGATGAGGAAGGCGTGAGCGATGCCGGCACCCATGCGTCCACCGCCCAGGACTCCGACCCTCGCCGGGAGAAGTGCGTCCGTGATTCGCGTAGATGCTTCTGTGGTTGTTGTCACTTGTCCTTTTTCCTATCCAGAAATTGCTGCATGCGATCGAATTTCTCATCCGATTCGAAGAGGATGCCTTGAGCGAGCGTGTCGATAAATGGGTGTACCTCTCTCGGGGTGTCAAACACGGCCTTCGTCAGACGCACAGCGAGAGGTGCCTGCCTCGCGATGCGGTCGGCCAAATCGTGAGCCGCACTGAGGAGGTCTTCCGCGTCAACGAGCTCGGTAATCAGCGACACCGAGAGGCACTCTTGACCGGTTAGAATCCGCCCGGTGAGGAGGATCTCTTTCGCCAGCGGTTCCCCGACAAGTTCGCGGAGCCGCCAGGTGGCTCCCGCGGCAGCCATGATGCCCAGTCCAGTCTCCGGGTTGCCCAAGCGAAGACTCGCCGTTCCAATGCGGAAGTCTGCCGCGTAGGCCAACTCAGCCCCGCCACCGAGAGCGAATCCCTCAAGAGCGGCGATGACGGGCATCGGAAGCTTGGCGATCCGGCCAAAGACGGCCGAGTTGATTCCCGTCAAGGCATCATCCCGTCGTCGTTCCCGCAGCTGGCCGATATCTGCACCTGACGCAAAGACACCCGCCGCTCCGCTCTCTGCGTGCCCGGGCGTGCCGGAGAGAATGAGGATCTTGGGGCTGACCTCAAGATGTGCACAGACCGCGTGCAGCTCCGCAGACATGGTCGCATCGATTGCATTACGAACCTCGGGGCGGTGAAGCTGAGCGTGGAGCCGGTCGCCGACCTCGGTGATGCGCAGTGTGGTGAAGGCAGAAGCGTCGAGGAATGTTGGTTCTGGCCGGGTCTCCGGCGCTCCGTCGAGGACGGCTGGCTCGACCATTACAGGCCCTCAAGCAGGAGTGCGGTGCCCTGGCCGACGCCGACACACATCGTTGCCAGGCCGAGCCGGCGGTTGTCCCGAGCGAGCTCGCGTTCCATGCGCCCCAGGAGTGTGACGACAAGCCGTGAGCCGGACGAGCCCAGCGGATGGCCCAGTGCGATCGCGCCACCGTCGGCATTGACAATCTGCTCGTCGAGGCCCAGCTCGCGCATGACGGCCAAGGACTGAGACGCGAACGCCTCGTTGAGTTCCACGGCGCCCAGATCGGAGAGGGCCACGCCCGCGCGCTCGAGAACCTTACGGGAGGCCGGGACCGGGCCGATTCCCATGAGCTCCGGGGCCACGCCCGCTGAGCCCCCCTCCAGAATCCTGGCGCGTGGCGTAAGGCCGTACCTCTTAATAGCGGCGCCGGAGGCAACAATGATGGCGGACGCACCGTCGTTGAGCGAGGACGCATTGCCTGCCGTGACCACAGCGCCGCCTGCGACGACCGGACGGAGTCCGGACAGCACGTCCATTGTTGTCCCGGGCCGGGGTCCCTCATCTGTATCGACAACCGTATCGACGCCACGGCGACTTGGCACAGATACCGGAACGATTTCATTCACAAAGCGGCCGGCTGAGATGGCCGCTAATGCGCGTTCATGCGAGCGTACGGCGAACGTGTCGCAATCGTCGCGAGAGATGTCAAAGACGCGCGCGACTTCCTCAGCGGTTTCCGACATCGAGTACGACGCCTTGCCGGCGCGGGACTGCGGCCCGGCCAAGAATGCCGGGTTGGTGAAACGCCAGCCAATGGACGTGTCAAAAACGGCACCGGGCTTGGCGAATGCTTTGTCGGGCTTTGCCATAGCCCATGGTGCTCGACTCATCGATTCGACCCCGCCAGCGACCACAATTTCTGCCACTCCCGCCTTGACCATATGGCTGGCCATGATCACCGCGGACAACCCCGAGGCGCACAGGCGATTGACGGTGATCCCGGGCACGCTCTCGGGGTAGCCGGCCAGCAGCCAAGCCATCCGAGCGACGTTTCGGTTCTCCTCCCCCGCACCGTTGGCGTTGCCGAGAATCACTTCGTCGACCACGCCGGGATCAATGCCAGCGCGTTCTACCGAGGCTTTGACGGTCCAGGCCGCCAAGTCGTCCGGCCGGACAGAAGAGAGGGAACCACCGTAGCGTCCCACCGGCGTGCGTACTCCGCCTACCAAGAATGCTTCAACCATGCTTTTCCATTTCTTTCGTCACGAGGTTCAGTTGAACGCCGAGATGCCGGTGATGTCTCGGCCAACCAGAAGTGCCTGGATGAAATCGGTACCCTCGTACGTCGAGACGACTTCCATATCGGTCAGGTGCCGGATGACGTGGTTTTCCAGCAGAAGTCCGTTGCCACCCATGAGGTCCCGTGCGTCATTGCAAATCTGCTTGCCCTTTTGGGCCGTCGCCATTTTGACCATGGACGCCTGGGCGTTCGTGAGCTGGCCCCGATCCGCGAGTTCGGTCATTCGAGTGCACAGCAGCTGCATTGTCGTCAATTCGCTCAGCATGTTCGCGAGGCGGGATTGGACGAGTTGATAGCTTGCGATGGGCTTGCCGAACTGGCTGCGCGTTCGTGCGTAGTCAGAGGCAATTTCAAAAGCTGCCATCGCGTGCCCCACAGCCTCCCAGGCGGCGCCGCCCCGGGTGGCCTGCAGAACCCGGGACACGTCGCGGAAAGAATCACAACCGTCCAACCTATTGGCGATAGGAAGGCGCAGATCCTCGATAACGATGTCAGCTTGCAGGATCGCGCGCTTGCCCACCTTTCCGGTGATGACCGTCGGGGTATATCCCCGCGGATACTGGCCCTCATCATCCTTTTCCACCACGAAGGCGTTGACGTTCCCGTCCGCCTGGTTGCGGGCAAACAGCACGACGACGTCCGCGGCATGTCCGTTGCCAATCCACCGCTTGTGCCCGTTGAGGACCCACTGGTCGCCGTCGAGTCGGGCCTCGGTTTCCAGGGCGACGGAGTCCGAGCCGTGGTCAGGCTCAGTCAGCGCAAAAGCACCGGTCTTTGCAATCTTCGCCAGGTCCGGCAGCCAGCGAGTCCGCTGCTCGTCACTGCCCAGAATGTTGACGGCACCCATGCAGAGGTTCGAATGGACGCCGAGAAACGTGTTGAGGCTGCCGTCTGCGCGGGCCATCTCTCGAGCAACCATACCGGCGGCCTTGCGGCTCATGCCCGGGCATCCGTATCCCTGGATGGTGGTCCCGATGACACCCAATTCCGCAAGGGGCTCCAGGAGCTCGTCAGGAAATTCCGCTCGCTCCCAGTACGCATTGATGACGGGCAAGACACGGTTTTCCGCGAAGTGCCGAACTTTATCTCGAATCGCGATCTCCGCGCCGGTGAGGTCGTCATCGAGGCAGAAATAGTCCGACGTGGCTGTTTGGTGATCGGTGCTGGTGGTCATCGCTGGTCTCTCCGTGGCTGTGTGGTTGAAATGTGTCGGGGCGGCGAAACCGCAGTCATACTGCTGGCGTCGAAAAATGAACCGTTCACGGTGAACGCAACCAGTCGAGGACGGCCTCACGATGTGCATCATGGCCGGGCGGCACGAGATCGTAACTGACCGGAGTTTCGGAGAAGGTGATCGGATTGCGGATTCCTGGAAGTGTGTCCTTGCCTTCGCCCACGTCGACCACCGGTTTGAGGCCGATACGTTCGGCGAATTCCAGTCCCTGGCCCACGTCGTTAATCGGGGCACACGGGATCCGAGCCTCGGTGAGAGCTTCAAACCATTGGGCGGAACTTCGACTGGACAGGGCGTCCTCGAGCAACGGCCTGAGCTCGCAGCGATTGAGACTGCGCTGAGGAGCGGTTGCGAACCGGGGGTCGTCGCTGAGGTGAGGAGACTCTAGAGCTTGGCATAGCCGACGGAATTGCGGATCGTTTCCGATAGCCACGACAATCTCGCCGTCGCCGGTGCTCAGGGGCCCATAGGGGTAGATGCTCGGGTGGTCGTTTCCCAGTCTGGACGGCGTGTCTCCGCTGAGCAGGTACCCGCCAGTTTGGTTGACCATCCCGGAGAGCGCTGAAGACATGAGGTTCACTTCAACGTGTTGCCCCTTCCCGCTTTGCGCGCGTTCATGGAGCGCTGCGAGGACCCCGATGGTTGCGTGCATACCCGTCATCACGTCGAATACGGCAACGCCAGACCGGTACGCCGGGCTTTCCGGCTCACCGGTCAGGCTCATCAAGCCCGAGAGGGCCTGCACGAGGAGGTCATAGCCCGGCAGAGATGCCCCGCCGGCTGTACCAAAACCCGTGATGGAGGCATACACCACCTCAGGATTCGATGCGTTCACGGCGTCATAGTCCAGGCCAAAGCGCGCAAGCCCATTGGGCTTGAAGTTTTCCACGACGATGTCGGCTCGGGAAGCTATGTCCTGCGCAATGCCCCGGTCGTCGAGATTCTCGAGATCGAGAGAGATCGACCGCTTATTGCGATTGATCGAGAGATAGTAGGTCGACTGGTCGTCGCGCACCGGGGGCTTCCAGTTGCGGGTTTCGTCACCCTCCGGACTCTCAATCTTCACCACAGTGGCGCCCATATCGGCGAGCAGCATGGTGCAGTACGGACCAGCAAGCACACGTCCGAAGTCAGCCACGAGAAGTCCTGAAAGTGGTCCGCTGCCAACCCGCCCAAACATGTCGGCCGCCGCCGGGAGTTCTGACGTCAGCGACTCCGCGTCATCGAGACGGGGAATCGTAGATAACTTTTCAATCGTCATGGCTCTCCTTGAGGTGTCAATGTCTCAAGGATCGCACCGTGATTACGTCTAGTCCAATACCTATTCAGGGCTGATTATGTAGGATTCTGCAATAATCACCGGGCGTTGGAGTATGTGAATGCGCTAGGCGGGGCTACTGCACTACTTCTGGTTCAGCGAGGTTGAACCGCTTGATGCGTTCGTAGAGCGTTCCTCGGGAAATACCGAGCATTGCTGCCGCAAGCGACTTGTTCCCGTGTACGGAGGTGAGGGTCGACACGATGGTGTCCCTCTCGGCCCGCTCCAGCAGTTTCAATTGCGGATAGTCCTTGATCGGTACAACTGAACCGAACTGACGATTTGATGCAACGGCGTAGATCTCGAGCGGGTCGAATACCAAAGAGAAAAACTCCTCACCACCGCTGCCCGCATGGCGCACGACGGTCACGCGACATCCGTTCGGCAGCCGGCCCTCTCTCGCGTCGGGACGCAGGTCATGAATAAAGGTCCTCACGATGCGGTGGGTTAAATTTTGGTTTTCCAAATCCTTCTCGTCGATCATGGTGTTGGAATCTACCGTGATGACCGGGCACTTCGTGACGTGTTTAGTCTGCAGATGAGCGTCCAGGAGCCGACGCTGCTGGGAGTGCATTCCCAAGCCGAGAATTTGCTGAAAGCCATTAACGACGGTTTTCAGAACGATGCGCAAGTGCTTGTTTTCTTCCTCGGCCAAGCACGTGACGTTGACGGCACCAACGACCTCCTGCGTCAGTGGATGCACGACGGGGCTGGCTGCGCATACGAGCTTTCGCCAATATGGGTTGAAGTGCTCGTCGCCGGAGACGACGACAGGCTGGCCGCTGGCCAAGGCGATTGCGATGCCACTCGGGCCGACGGCCTGTTCGTCAATTACAGCTCCCTGGCCAACGCTCACTCGACCTAGTGCCTTCCGGAACGAATCAGTCGCCGCCCATTGGTACGAAATGGCGCCCTGAGCATTCGCAAACGAAATCCACGTATTGGTGTCATCCAAGGAACCAGCCGTCGCGGTGATGATTTTCGTGGCGGCGTGAGCGAGTTCGCCGATTTCTATGTCCGCTTCGATAAGTTGATTAACTTCGACCGCGTCGGGATTGAGACCAAACTTGAGTGCTCGTTCCCACGACGACCGAATCAAATCATCGTGCCGCACGACAGGCTTCACGTTGCCTGTTTGGGTAATTGTTGAGGTCATTATGGCCCGCCCTTCACGCTCGTCATTGAGCTGCAGTCAGCATACGGGTCCAGCCGCGCTCGACGGACAGTGCTCGACGTGGATCGAGATGACACGTGTGGATATGAGCAGGGTAGATCCCGCTCGACCAGCCGCGATCGATTGTCGAAATCACCGTGCAGTCAGAACCTTTTCGCGAATTGGACTAACGCTGCCGCGAGACCGATGGCGCGAACCGGTGTTGGAAATTGACCCGAAATGAGTGTTCAAGATTTGAACAAAGTGGTGGCACTGGCTGCCGTTACCGTAATCATTGAAGCCAGACGGCCGAATCGTGGACGGGCTGATTGTCCGAGCTCGCGAGGTCGCCACAATTCCGCAAAGAAGCGGCGCTATTCATCCGAGTCACGGTTTGTTCAACGCGGCGGCGGTAGCTCATCCTGTCGATTCCAGAAACGACATGCACGACACCTGCAGGATGGTGGCCCAATTCTCCCCGTACTAACTGAATGGAGAAGATCAAATGTCAGGTCGCGTAGAAGGTCGCAGTATTCTTTTGACCGGCGGTGGCAGTGGAATGGGCCGCGTGATCGCCATTGCCTGTGCCAAGGAAGGGGCCAGCCTCACCCTTGTGGACATGAACCTGCAGTCCGCGCAGGCTACCCGCGATGAAATTATTGCGGCCGGCGGCAAAGCAATCGCGGTGTCAGGAAACGTTACAAAGCGCCTGGATGTTGCTGCCGCGGTGGCAGCTGCCGTCGAGAATTTCGGCAAGTTGGATGTTCTGTTCAACATTGCAGGGATCATCAACCCGTCGCATTTCCTGGACACCACTGAAGAGAACTTTCGAAACACCATCGAGGTCAACGCCCTCGGAACCCTGATTTGCCAGCAGGAAGCTGCCAAGCAGATGATTGATCAGGGCCACGGTGGAAAACTCGTGCTCGTCTCCTCTATTGCGGGCCGTCAGGGATACCCGGATTTCGCTGCATACTGCGCCAGCAAGTTTGCCGTCAACGCGCTTAACCAGTCGGCGGCACACGCGCTCTCGGAACATGGCATCACGAGCAATGCCTTTGCACCTGGCGTCGTGGACACACCTCTATGGAAAAAACTCGACCTCGATCTCGTGGACATCGGGAGCGCAGCGAAGCCGGGCGAGGCCTTCGCCGCATTCTCGGGTGCCAACCTGGTCGGTCGCACGGGCGTCGCTGACGACGTCATCGGCACCGCGCTCTTCTTGGCATCGTCAGATTCGGACTACATGACCGGGCAGATCATGATGATCGACGGTGGAATGGTGCTCGTCTAACGCCCTGCGCCGAGACCCCGCTTGCACCTTTATTCCGACAACGAAGGTGCAATCGGGGTTTCAACGGCTGTGGTGGTTTTTTTAGCGGCCCCGAGTCAGGAAGGCATCGAACGAAAAGCGGCCGGCGCCCGCGAATACAAGAGCGATCGCACTTGCTGCAAGCACGAGCGGAAGTTCATAGCCGCCCTCGATTGCGAAGATACCAAAGGGAAGGTGCACCAGGATCGACGCAACGGCCATATCCGCAGCGAGAGCGACGGCGACCACCCGAGTAGCCAGCCCGAGCACCAGAAGGGCCCCGCCAACCAATTCAAGTAAGCCCACCAGCGGACCTGCAATCGACGCAAGCGGCACGCCCATTTCGGCGAATGATCCACTTGTGCCGGCAAAACCATAGACGAAGACTTTCTGGGCGCCGTGAGCAAAGAACACCGTGCCGACGGCGACACGCAGAATGAGCAGGGCGATCATCGGCGACGCCGGCCGGGGGCGGAGAAGCGCACCGTAGCCATGCTGCCCACTCGTGGTTCTGGTGTCGGTAATAGTCATAATTTTGCCTTTCGAAGACTGCGGATAGGGACTTGCGATGGACGCGATGCGCGTCCATTGGCTACGCGGCTGGGACAACTGTATCGAGCAGATTTTGATTGCCGATACAACCAATCTAGGGACTTTTGGTTGTATCTGCAAGTGTCGATAGAATCGTCGTATGACCGAGACAAGATGGCTGTCCGCAGACGAGCGCACTGCGTGGATCAGATTCACCGCCGTGCTCGAACTACTCCCGGCCGCGCTCGACACGCAGCTGAGCAGGGACGAGGGCCTGACACATTTCGACTACTTCACCCTCGCAATGCTGTCGGAGGCACCCGACCATGTGCTCCGGACAAGTGCGCTGGCAGCCCGCACCAACGCCACTCTGCCTCGACTATCCAGGGTCGTGACCCGCTTGGAAACCGCAGGCCTCGTCGCGCGGGCCTCCTGCAGCGAGGACCGTCGAGCCACGAATGTCGCGCTGACCGATGCCGGTTGGCAGAAGGTGGTCGCAGCCGCTCCAGGCCACGTAGCGGCGGTCCGGCACCTCGTTATCGATGCGTTGACCCCGCAGAAAATCGAGAATTTATCGGAAATCCTGGGCGTGGTGCTGAAGCATCTCGATCCAGATGGCCGCATGCTTGCCAGCGATTCTTAATCGACAGCCCGCGATAGTGAACGTTTAGAAGATGATGACCGGGCTCGTCTTGCCGGATTTCGAGTCTTCGAAGCCCTGGTTGATCTCATCGAGCTCTTAGTCGGTGATCAGCTTCTCGAATGGGAATCGACCATCGCGCCACAACTGAATGCGTTGAGGGATAAACACCTGCGGCACCGAGCTGCCCTGCACGACTGTTTTGAAGGTCCACCCCTTGACGAGTGATGAACCGATTTCAAAGGTGGCCTCGGTGCCTGGCTTAGCGGCTCCGACGAGTGCGACCGTGCCACGAATCCCAGCGACTCAGCGGCTCCTCACGGACATCACCGGCACCTGGCATACTCGCGGCGCGGACACGGACCTCGTGACCCGGGTCACCGGGACACGGCCCGACGTTGCTCGCCGGTCTGCGTGAGCGCATCCGGCTCGAACGCGTGGACCGCCGTGAGTTCCGGTCCGGGGCAGTCGCCGTGCGATACCGGCCCACGCGAGTGACGGCTTGACGTGATTTGTCCAGGTTCAGCCCTCCCCTCGCGATGGAACGACGGCCCGACCCGCGCTTGCCATCCCCAAGCAGAGGTCCTGAAACTCATGGTCGCTGTACCTTCATTGCATCTCAAGGTTGAGAGGGTGTAGTCCTTCGTCTTTGACGAGCCCGGACGGGTCGCCACACCCTAGTTCTGGTTCAGGCCATGCCGACGCGTGTCGAGTGCAACCTTGAAAACGGCTCTCGGCCGCATCGACCACCTGCGTTGGCGTCGCGGGATCGAACACGCGCAGGAGCGAGAAGCGGAAGCTGGTCGGTTGAAGGCCGCGCAGCTCGACATTGCCGCCGTGCCCGTTGGTCGCGTACTCACCCCACCGCTGAATGATGCTCTCAGCGCCGTCCGCCTTACCGACGTACTGGCGCCCATCGCGGGTGTCGGTGATCAGGTAGATGCCGGCAACCGAACCGAGCGCGGTACGCCACGAGGCGTGCCGATGTTCACGAATGACGGCCTGGAGTTTCAATAACCTCGCATAGTCAGCTCATTCGGGACGAGGGATTCCGGCGCGATGCCAGCCTGTAGCCATGCCTAGGCTGTCTATCGACTACCCGCATTGACCGTGCCGGATGCTTTGCTCGGCTCATGCTCCGGTCAAATGAGCGTGAAATGCTGCGCCGGCTGCCGACGATGCCGACGAGATAGCCGAAGAGCCCGCTGAGCCCGCGAAGGTGGTTGTGCCCCCCGTGACCGGCACGCCCGCTACTGCCGTCGTAACGGTCGCCACGCTGCGGGGTTCGCGGTGTCCGACGGAGAGGACCCCGACGCAACGGGGACCGGCACCGCTCCTGCAAATTCCCGCGACGGCCTGTACGACCAGTTGATCCACGAGCGTTTCTCCGGCGCGGAGGCGAACGCCGGACTAGCCGCATTCGGACACTGAGAGCTGGTCGCCGACGGCGCGAGCCGCGCGCAACTGCCACATGCCCCGGCTAGGAGGCCAAGACGTCCACCTCGACCGGCAACCAGATGCGCATCGAAGACGGCCCTCTGTTCGCCCATGAGTGGTACGGAACAAGCGGCACCCGTGCGATCTCCGACGACAGCTCGGGCGCATCCACACCGTACGGCCAGGTGAAATCCCGTGCAGTCATTGAACGTACCCCGACGGTCACTACACCGTCCTGATCGCTCAGCTCCCCCGTCACCCGCAGATCGTCCACGCTTCCTTCGAAAGGAACGTCCGTCGATTCGAGGCACAGCACCACCGGGCCGTGCTCCACGGCGCGCTGCCCACGCAGCGCGTCGATCCGGGGGTCCGGTGTGGTCCACCGGGCGGCCATAGGCAGGCTGAGCACGATCTCGTCCCCGATGGCAAAGACCCGGCGCACGGTGGTCGTGCCTGGAGCCACCTCGCGGAGCTCGTCGTCCACGCGCAGCTGCGCCCCCATTTCTGCCCATCCGGGCACGCGCAGGGACAGATCCCATTCGCCGTCCAGGGTCTCGGTCACGACCAGGCGGATGTTACCGTCGGCAGGGTAGTTCGTTTCGACGCGCACCGCGACTGTGCCCCCGTCGATCACCGCGGCGATGTCGCCGGTCGAGTACTGGTGCACCTGCAGACCGGATGCGGTTGAGGTGGCGAAATAGGACCCCAGCGTCGCCAGGGTGCGGGCGACGTTTGTGGGGCAGCAGGAGACGTCGAACCAAGGTGCGCGCAGGCTGGAGGAGGCCCGCGGGCTGGGTTCATCCGGTGAAGGAACGGAACCGGGCACCCGCTGGTGCAGGGTGTTCGTGTAGTAAAAGGCCTTCCCGTCAGCCGCGGGCGATGTGGCCAGCACGTTGTACAGAGTGCGTTCGATCATGTCGGCGTAGGTAGCGTCGCCGGTTGCCAGCAGCAGCCTGTAGTTGAGCATGATCGAGCCGATTCCGGCGCAGGTCTCGGAGTAGGCCCGGTCACTGGGCAGTTCGTAGTCGGCACCGAACGATTCGCCCTCGTGGTGGGCGCCCATTCCACCGGTGAGATACGTACGCCGGGCGACGGTACGCGCCAGCTGCGCGGACACCGCGTCGATCAGCTCGACGTCGTTGTCCTCCACGCCCAGGTCGACGGCGCCTGCGGCCAGGTACACAGCGCGTACCGCGTGACCGCGCATCACGTCAGCGTCGCGCACGGGTGTCTCATCCTGGAAGTAGCTCCGGCCCAGCTCGATGTCTCCGAGTACGCCGTGGCCGCGACGGTTGATGAACAGCCGGGCCTGGTCGATGTAGCGGCTCTCCCCCGTGTACCGGCCGAATTCGACCAGCGCCATTTCCACTTCGGGATGCCCGCAGACAGATTCGATGCCGCCGACCCCGAACGTCTCGCAGAGGTGGTCGGCAGCACGGCGGGCGATGGTGACGAGCTCGTCATCTCCGGCCGTACGACCTCGGGCCACTGCGGCCTGGAGGAGGTGACCGTAGCAATACAGTTCGTGGCCCCACTGCAGGTCGGAGTAGCGCGGCTCCTGACCGGGTCGGCCGAAGCGGGTATTGAGGTACCCATCCGTCTCCTGGGCGGCGCCGATGCGCTCGACCAGTGCCCGCAGCCGGGTGTCGAGCCGCTCGTTGGGGGTGCGGCCAGTTTCCCACGCCATCGCTTCCAGCAGCTTGTACACATCGGAATCCGAGAATTCGCGTCCGCGACGGTCAGCCGGCAGGCGACCCTCGACGGCGGCGTCGAAGTTGCCGATCCAACCCACCTTCTCCATCCACGCTTCGCAGTGGTCGATGATGGACGCAGCGTTGAGGTCCTGCATCCCGGCCCAGAAGCCGCCGTCGATGCGCACCTCCGTCAGTGCGAGGGGGCGGAGCGTCCCTGTGGATGGGGCGACGGGAAACGCTGTGGCTGAGGTGTGAGTACGGGCGAGCATGGTGGACTCCAGGTTGGGAAAGGGTCGTCGAAGAAGGGGTTACTTGACCGCGCCAAGCGTGAGTCCCTCACGCAGCAGGCGGTATGTGAAAACGAAGAGGATGAGGATGGGCACCGAGGTGATGACGGCGAGCGCCATCAGTCCGGGCCAGTTGATGCCGAATGCCGACACCTGTTGGGCCAGAAGGGCGCTCAGCGGGTAGTTGCCGGGCGAGAGGAAGAAGTTGACCGCGTAGAGGAACTCGCCCCAAGACATTAGAAAGACGAGAGTGCCGGTGGTGGCAACGCCATTGCGGGCGATCGGGAGCATGACCGACCAAAACGTGCGCATGGTGCTCGCGCCATCGATCGAAGCGGCCTCTTCGAGAGCTTCGGGCACCGAGCGGAAAAAGGGTCGCAGCAGCAACACGGCGAAGGGCACCAGTAGCGCGGTGTCCGCGATGATCACGCCGATGTTCTGGTCGAGCAGGCCCCAGGCGCCGAAGATCTGGTACAGCGGGATCACGTTGGCGGTCTGCGGCACCATCTGCAGCACGATCAGCAAGCCGAGGCCGATGGTCGTGATGCGCGAATCGACCCGGGAAAGCCCGTATCCGGCCGGGATCGCCACCAGCAGGGTGAGTGCCGTCGTTCCCGCAGCGATGGTCAGGGACTGTTGCATTGCCACGAACAGCCCCTGGTTCGACAGCACCGACGTGTAAGCGTCGAGGGTGGGTGTGAACAGGAAGGACGACTGGGAGGAGATGACGTCGCGCGCGTCCTTGAGAGAGGTCAGCACGATGAACAGGATCGGAATGGCGTAAACGAGCATCAGCACCACCCGCAATGGTCCGGCGACGGGTTCGAAGCGCCGGCGCGGTCGCCGCGGTCGGGCGGGGGCCGATGGTGTGGCCGCTGCGTTCGGGGCGGGGATCAGGATGCTCATGAGTTGGCCTCCTCGGAGCGAACGCTCCGGGCATAGATGACAGCGAGCACGATAACGAGCAGCACCGAGATGACTGCCGTGGCCGCTCCCATCCCGAAGTCGAAGCGCACGAACGCCTGCAGGTAGCTCAGGAAGGGCAGCGTGTTGGTGGCGACGCCGGGTCCGCCGTAGGTCATGACAAAAATGAAGTCGAAGGACCGGAACGCATACACGATGGTGAGCACGGCGAGCACGAGGGTGGTCGGCCGCACAGCCGGGATGATCATGTGCCAGATTTCCTGCCACCGGCTGGCGCCATCGATGCGGGCGGCTTCGAAGGTTTCGGCGGGAATGCCGAGGATTCCCGCGCGGAAGACGAGGGCGTTGAACGGCACCACCGCCCAGGAGTTCACGATCGCCACCGACAGGAGGGCGAATCTGTCGTCGTAGAGAAACGGCACCGCGTTTTGCGAGAGCCCCACTCCGGTGATGACGGAGTTGATCAGGCCGGCATCACCGAGGAGGAACTTCCAGACGCTGCCGTTCACCACGGGCGGCAACGCCCAGATGAAGACCATGAGGCCGAGCACGAACGCGGAGAGCAAGTTGCTGGTGCTTAGCAGGATCGCGGCGGCCAGGCCGCCGACGAGTCCGATGATCGTGACAATCAGAACGAATACCACAGTGTTGCCCAGGGCCGGAAACAGCGAGCCCTGAGCGGCGCTGCCCACGAAGTTGTCCGTTCCCACGAACTCCCAGGATTGGTTGAGGGAGCGCGACGTCACGTCGCTGACACTCATCCGCCCCAGCTGGGCCAGGGGGAAGAATGAGAAGACGAGCAGGAAGATTCCTGCCGGCAGAGCGAAGGAAAGCTTCTTGCGTTTAGTGGCGCTTCGGCGTAAACCGGGCCGGGAGGACGGCACTGTGGTGCGCCGCCCCGGTCCGGAGACCATCAGATCTGTTGACATGACTCTTCCTGCCTCGTCGTGTCGGAAATCGGCTTACTGCGCGAGCAACGGCTCGAGTTCGGCGATAAGCTTCGCCGCCGCATCCGCCGGTGTCATCTGGCCACCGATGACCGCGCTCCAGACCTGTCCGACGACCAGCTGCTGGTCGGCGACAGATTTCGCCGGCACAGCCGGTGCAGGGTAATTCGCACCGTTTTCGTCCAGCGACTTTGCGAACGCGGCGAGGATCGGGTCGTCGGTCACCTCGGAGGCGGATGCCGCGTCCAAGCGGCTCGGGATGCTGCCGACACCGCTCAGTGCGATGGCCTGACCCTCATCGCTGAAATAGGTCTGTTCCAGGTAGGCCCACGCCAGGTCGGGGTTCGCGCTGAACGCTCCGATGCTCTGACCTTCGCCGCCGAGGTACACCTGGCCGCTGTCGCCGACCGGCAGCGGCACGACGCCGAAGTTGAAATCAGCGTCACTGCGGGCGGTGCCGAGCTGCCAGTTGCCGTTCTGGGCGAACGCCACGTTCCCGGCCGCCCAGGTCTGGAACGGAACCGTCTGGTCCCAGGTCACGGCCTCGCGGGTGAGCGCACCGGACTCGGTCCAGGATTGGATCATGGTGAAGGCCTCTTCGAGGGGCGCAGCCTCCGGGGAGTCGTAAGTGAATCCGAAGCTGCTGAGCCACGGGTAGGCCTGCCACTCCCCCTGCGACTGGGGCAGGCCAGACAGCGTGATACCGCCCTTGCCTGCGGCGGTCACAGCGTCCAGGGCCGCGTTGAGTTCATCCATGGTGGTTGGCGGCTCGATGCCGACCTCGTCGAGGATGTCCTGGTTGTACCAGAGTGCGAGCAGGTTGACGTAGCCCTGCACGCCGTAGACATCGCCGTCGAGTGAGTGCACGACACCTTCAGGGAACTGGGCCTTGTCGTCGAAGGCGTCCCACTCCTCGGTCATAGGAGCGAGGGCGCCACCCAAGGCCAGGGTCGCGGCGTCGGCACCGTTGTACACGACCACATCGGGGCCGGCCTGCGAACCCACGGCCGTGATCAGCTTCGAGTTCATCTGGTCATACGGCACGAACACGTTGTCGACGGTGACCCCGTCGTTGTTCTGCTCGAAGAGTTCTTTATAGTCGGTCATGACCTTGACCTGGTTGTCATCGCTGAAGTAGTGCCACACGGTAATCGTGTCGCCGTCGCCGGACTCCCCTCCAGAAGATGAGGGGGTGCAGCCTGTGAGGGCGAGAGCCGCTGAAACGGCAATGGCGCCGCTGGCGAGAGTGAGTGAGCGGGTGCGGCGGGTGCGCGCTGGTTTCGCTGCCATGAGACTTCCTTGTCTGGAATCATCGTTGATTGAGATGGTGCGGTGCGAATAACCTAGACGAAACTTGCCGAAAAGGTTTTCGGCGAATGTATCAGCGAACCATCAATGCCGTCAACCATGTATTGTCGACTCAACCGAAATGTTCGGTTCTTGCCTTTTCGTTCCAGGCCGCCGAGACCCGGCGACCTGGCACCGAGGCATCCGCTCCTCAAGACGCTAGGGGGCGCCGCCATGGCGACCACAGATACGCCGCAACCTCGCTCCACTCTGCGCGATGTCGCAAGGCTCGCCGGTGTGTCTGTTGCCACCGCCTCGAAAGCGCTGAACGGCCGCGACCAGGTGCATCCGGACACTCGGGCCCGCGTGCTCGTAGCGGCCGAGCGAATCGCGTTCACGCCCAACGCACTTGCCCGGGGGCTGCTGGCCGGTCAGACAGGCACGGTCGGTCTGATCACCGGCGATCTCGACGGCCGGTTCTCCCTGCCCATCCTGATGGGGGCCGAGGATGCGTTCGGCAAGGGCAAGATGTCGGTGCTGCTCTGCGACGCACGCGGCGACGCCATTCGGGAGAAGTATCACCTCGACGCCCTGCTGAGCCGCCGGGTTGACGGACTTATCGTGGTGGGCCCACGCACCGATCCACGGCCCTCACTCGGGCGCAAACTGCCCGTACCCGTGGTGTACGCCTACGCCCCCTCGACCGATGAGAACGACCTCTCCCTGGTGCCCGACAACGTGCAGGGCGGCGCCGATTCCGTGGACTTCCTGGTGGCGCGCGGTCGACGACACATCGCCCATATCACGGGCGAAATCGGCTATGCCGCGTCGCAGGACCGCGTGCAGGGCATCGAAACCGCGCTGCTTAGCCATGGACTCTCGCTGGTCGGTGGGGCTCAGTTCGGCTCCTGGACCGAGCAGTGGGGGCGGAACGCCGCCGCCCAGCTGATCGCACAACATCCGGAGATCGATGGCATCCTGTGCGGAAACGACCAGATCGCCCGCGGGGTGCTTGAAGTCGCACGCGAGGTTGGCTGGAGCGTTCCCGGTCGGGTCTCGGTGATGGGTTACGACAACTGGGAGATCTTCACGACGGGGTCCCGCCCGCCCCTAACGAGCGTGGACATGAACCTCGAGGCGCTTGGCGCTCTTGCCGCGCGTCGGCTGTTCGACGCGATCAACGGAGATTCTCGCTCCGGCGTCGAGTCGCTCCCCTGCCACATCGTTCCCCGGGAGACCACCTAGTCGTCGTGAAATGACCGCGGCGCCGACGCGGTCCATGACGCTGACCGGCGCACCGCGCATCACCTCGGCAGCCGCGCTGCAAACACCGCCCACACGTTCGTTGCCGACCGAGCCGTTTCATGAAAAAGACCCCGGCTCGCCGCCGCTGGGGAGAAGCCCGAGCTCGGGCAACTCGCCATCTAAACTGGTTGTTTGCCCACGGAAGGAACCTCAATGAGCATGGAAGGCGCGGCCTGGAGCTCGCTGTACAAGATCTCTACCGCCAGGGACGGCAAGCACGACTTCTCCCGTGAGTCCGTGCGGCGGATCATGACGTTCGCGGTGCCCTACCGGTCCAAGCTGCTGATCTTCATCACCCTCTCCATCGTGGGAGCTTTCCTCGCGGTCGCGACGCCGGTACTCGCCGGCCAGGTGGTCGACGTCATCGTCGCCCAGGGCGCGGTCACCACAATCGTGTGGCTCGCCGTCGTCATCGCGCTCGTGGCCGTGGCCGACGCCGCCGTGTCACTCGTGACGCGCTGGTACTCGGCGCGGATCGGCGAAGGCGTGATCCTGGACCTCCGCACCGCCGTCTTCAACCACGTGCAGAAGATGCCGATCGCGTTCTTCACCCGCACACGGACGGGCGCCCTCGTGAGCCGCCTCAACAACGATGTGATCGGCGCTCAGCAGGCCTTCAGCGGCACGCTGTCCGGCGTGGTCACGAACGTCGTGGCGCTGATCCTCACCCTGATCGTCATGCTCAGCACGTCCTGGCTCGTGACGGTTCTCGCCGTGATCATGCTCCCCATCTTCCTGGTACCCGCCCGCCGCATGGGCAGTCGCCTCGCTGCGCTGCGCCGCGAGGCCGC
>Ga0307487_1000887_pt1 | contig 22378 bp, 22 predicted proteins | sample CBIW12metaG_FD_203665 | JGI IMG/M metagenome (GOLD analysis project Ga0307487, IMG submission 203665) | Sea-ice brine microbial communities from Beaufort Sea near Barrow, Alaska, United States - CBIW 1.2 | ecosystem: Environmental > Aquatic > Marine > Coastal | place: USA: Alaska | collected... | reverse complement strand
AGGCGGTGCCCTGCACAGTCCTGCCCTGCACAGCGCCATGGGGCGCGCCCTCGAACTCGCCGCACACGGCCCGTCCACCGGTGTCAATCCCCGAGTCGGCTGCGTCATCCTGAACGCGCACGGCGAGACCATTGCCGAAGGCTGGCACCGCGGAGCCGGCAGCCAGCACGCCGAGGTCGACGCACTGTCGAAGCTTGCTCCGGGCGCCGCTCACGGCAGCACAGCCGTCGTGACCCTCGAACCCTGCAACCATGTAGGCCGCACCGGACCGTGCGCGCTGGCCCTGATCAACGCCGGGGTCGCCCGCGTCGTTTACTCCGTGACCGACCCCGGCGAGCATTCCTGCGGCGGGGCAGTCCGGCTGCGCGCCGCCGGCATCGAGGTGCAGGGCGGACTGCTCGTCGAAACGGGCGAGGCGTTTCTCGGCGATTGGCTCGTCGCTGCTCGCCTCGCCCGCCCGTTCGTCACGCTCAAGTGGGCGTCGAGTCTCGACGGCCGCGCGGCCGCGGCCGATGGCACGAGCCAGTGGATCACCGGCACCCAAGCCCGCCTCGATGTGCACCGGCGTCGCGCCGACTGCGACACGATTCTGGTCGGCACCGGTACGGTGCTCGCCGACGACCCGGCATTGACCGCACGCGACGAAGCCGGCGGGCTGCTCACCAGGCAGCCGGTGCCCGTCGTGGTCGGCCGACGTGAGCTGCCGGCATCCGCTGCGCTGTTCGAACACCCGCAGCAGCCTCTATTCTTCGACGGCCTCGATCTGCCGGGCCTGCTGGCCGACCTGCACGGTCGAGGCCTGCGCAGCGTCTTCATCGAGGGCGGTCCGACCGTGGCGAGCGCCTTCGTCGCCGCCGGGCTCGTCGACGAATACCTGGTCTACCTCGCCCCGACTCTGATCGGCGGGCCCCGACTGGCCCTCGGCGACATCGGTGTGACCGCAATCGGCGACCAGCGCCGACTCTCTCTTCATTCCATCGACCGGCTCGGCGACGATGTCCTCATCGTTGCCCGGCCCCAACCCGCTTCGATTTAAGGACACGCATGTTCACCGGAATCATCGAGGAGCTCGGACAGATCGAGCGTATCGACCAGGGCAACGACGCCGCTCGCCTCACCATTCGCGGCCCGCTCGTGGTCCTGGGCGCGGGACACGGCGACTCCATCGCGGTGTCCGGCGTCTGCCTCACCGTGGTGGACCGCACCCCGGAGACTTTCACCGCTGACGTCATGGCCCAGACCCTGCACATGTCGACGCTGTCCGATGCCCGCGTCGGATCCCCGGTCAACCTCGAACGCGCCGCACTCGTCGGTGGACGCCTCGGCGGCCACATCGTGCAGGGTCACATTGACGGCACGAGCACAGTGCTCGCGGTCACCCCCGGGGAGGCCTGGCAGGTGCTGCGGTTCAGCCTCAGCACCGAACTCGCGCCGCTCGTCGTCGGCAAGGGATCGATAGCCATCGACGGCGTCTCCCTCACCGTGAGCAATATCAGCCCCGCCACCGAAGCCGAGCAGTGGTTCGAGGTATCGCTCATTCCCGAGACCCTCACCGCCACCACCCTCGGCGCGCTCCAGGTCGGCGATCGGGTCAACATCGAGACCGATATTTTGGCCCGCCATGTCGAGCGGATGCTGGCCCTCGCCGCCACGCCGCCCACCCCCGTACCCGACAATTCCCCGCACGCAACAGCATCAAGGAGCGCATCATGACCCTCGCCGACATTCCCTCCGCCCTGGACGCCCTGCGCCTCGGACGACCGGTCATCGTCGCCGACGACGAGGGCCGGGAAAACGAGGGCGACATCATCATCTCCGCCGAGCTCGCCACCCAGGAGTGGATTGCCTGGACCGTGCGTTACTCCTCGGGGTTCATCTGCGCACCGATGACCAATAAGCTCGCCGATCAGCTTGACCTGCCCGTCATGGTCGTCAACAACGAAGATCCCCTCGGTACCAACTACACGGTCAGCGTCGACGCCGCCGACCGACTCTCGACCGGCATCAGCGCCGCCGACCGCGCCCACACCCTGCGGGTGCTCGCCGACCCCATGTCGGCACCGGCAAGCCTGCATCGTCCCGGCCACATTCTGCCTCTCCGGGCCCGCGACGGCGGCGTGAGGGAGCGCCCAGGCCACACCGAAGCCGGTGTGGACCTGATGAAGCTGGCCGGTCTGGTTCCGGTAGCCGCCATCGCCGAGATCGTTGCCGAAGACGGCGAGATGATGCGCCTGCCCGGTCTGCTCGAACTCGGCGACCGCGAGGGTCTGCTCGTCGTCACGATCAAAGACCTGATCAGCTACCTCAACGTCGTTCACCCCGACGAAGCCCTGCCGACGATCGCCCCGCTCATCGAGGCACCGCGGGTCGATTTCGAGGTCGAGACCACGGTGCCCACACGGCACGGACCTTTCCGGGTGCGCGCCTACCGGGACCGCTCTACCGGCGCCGACCACGTCGCGTTCGTGGCGGGCACGCCGGTCGAAGGCGCCATCGTGCGGGTGCACTCCGAGTGCCTCACCGGCGAAGCCTTCGGCTCGCTCAAATGCGAGTGCGGACCGCAGCTCGACGCCTCGCTCGACATCATTCAAGAGGAAGGCGGCGTGGTCGTCTACCTGCGCGGCCAGGAGGGGCGCGGCATCGGCCTCATCAACAAGCTGCGAGCTTACGAGCTGCAGGAGGACGGCCTCGACACCCTCGACGCGAACGTTGCGCTGGGTTTGCCCATTGACAGCCGCGACTACGGCGCAGCCACGAGCATCCTGCACGATTTGGGGTTGCATTCGGTGCGGCTGCTCACCAACAACCCTGAGAAGGTGCGCCAGCTCGAGCTGCACGGCGTTGCCGTGACCGAGCGGGTGCCGCTCGTCGTCGGTATCGGCGAGTTCAACGAGGAGTACCTCGCCACCAAACGGGACCGCATGGGCCACCACATCACCAATACCGAAATCATGAACGGAATCGCCTAATGGCTGGAACAGGACCCACCATCACAGTTGACGGCCGCGGCGTGCGCGTCGTCATCGTGGCCGGGCAATGGCACGACGTAATCACCGACGGTCTCATTGCCGGCGCGACCCGGGTGCTGCAGGCCGGCGGCGCCGATTTCTCGCTTGTGCGCGTGCCGGGCAGCTTCGAACTGCCCGTCGCCTGCAAGGTCGCGCTCGACAACGGTGCCGATGCTGTCGTCGCCCTCGGTGTGATCATTCGCGGCGGCACCCCTCACTTCGATTTCGTGTCGAATGCGGCAACGGATGGTCTCACCCGCGTCGCCCTGGACAGCGGCAAGCCCGTTGGCTTCGGCGTGCTGACCCTCGACGATGAGCAGCAGGGTCTTGACCGGGCCGGACTGCCCGGTTCGAAAGAGGACAAGGGCGAGGAGGCGGCATCCGCTGCCCTGGCCACCGCGCTGGTGCTGCGCCAGTTGCGCGGGCACGTCGGCTAATTTCAGCTGCGGCGGCGTCACCTAGGCTGGACGCATGGACCTTCTACGCAATATTCTGCTGATTCTGCACTTCGTCGGCCTCGCCTCGCTGCTCGGCGGTTTTCTCGTGCAGATCAAGCCGATCATTGCCGGCAAGGGAACAGTCGTCGCCGCGATGTTCCACGGGGCGCTGACCCAGCTGGTTACCGGCCTGCTGCTCGTCGGAATCATCGAAATGGGCTCGCTCGGCCATATCGACAACGCGAAGATCGGCGTCAAGCTACTCGTGCTCATCGTGATCACCGTGCTGGTGATTGTGAACCGCAAGAAGCCGAGCGTGTCGTCGCTCGTGCTCTGGGCCATCGGCGCGCTGACTCTCGCCAACGTCGCGATCGCGGTGCTCTGGTAAGAGCAGGTCAGGTCTGCGTTCTGATCGGTGGAGGGGCAGCACGGGGGTAAAGTCTTCTGTGGCCTCTACACGCGGCCACACCTTTATTCGTGCGTAAACGTTGCCGCGGGATGTCTGATCGGCTCCGGGTTGCGTCGACGCTCAGCCACCTCACTCGGAGCGTTCCACCGTCATGTCAACAACCGAAGCGTCAGTCTCGACGCCGACCAAGCCTCTCAATCCGAAGAGCCGCGTTATTATGGCGAGCCTCATCGGCACAACCATTGAGTTCTACGACTTCTACGTCTACGCGACGGCGGCCGTGCTGGTCTTTCCACACCTGTTCTTTCCCACCGGCAATGAGACCACAGCCCTGCTCGCCTCCTTCGCCGTGTTCGGCGCCGCCATGGTCGCCCGCCCGATCGGCGCGCTGTTCTTCGGTCACTTCGGTGACCGCAAAGGACGCAAGGCCACCCTGGTCGGCGCGTTGCTCACGATGGGCATCGCCACCTTTCTGATCGGGCTGCTGCCGACCTACAGCATGATCGGCTGGTGGGCACCGTTGATGCTCGTCGTCCTCCGTCTCGCCCAGGGGTTCGCCCTCGGCGGCGAGTGGAGCGGCGCGGCGCTCGTCGCGACCGAGAATGCCCCGGTCGGCAAGCGGGCCTGGTACGGTACCTTTCCACAGGTTGGCGCCCCGCTGGGCTTCATCATCGCCAACGGCCTGTTCCTCGGCCTCGCTTTCGCTTTGCCGTCGACCGACCCGACCCGACCGTCCGAGGCGTTCCTCGAGTGGGCCTGGCGCATTCCGTTTCTGTTCTCGGCCGTGATGGTCATCATCGGACTGTGGGTGCGTTTGCGCCTGGTCGAAAGCGAAGTCTTCACCAAGGCTGTCCAGACCGACCGGGTCGAGAAGCTGCCGCTCGCGGCGGTATTCAAGTCCAACTGGCGTGAACTGATCCTCGGCACATTCATCATGCTCGCGACCTACGTGCTGTTCTACCTGATGACCACGTTTACCCTCGGTTACGGCCGTGCCGCAACGGATGCTGCGGTTCCGGGACTCGGGTTCAGCTACAACAGCTTCATTCTCATGATGATTCTCGGCGTGGTGTTCTTCGGCGTCTTCACCCTGGCGTCAGGCCCGTGGGCCGACAGGCACGGACGTCGTAAGACGCTCATAGTTGTGACGCTCGTCATCATTGTGTTCGGCCTGTTGTTCGTTCCGTTGCTCGGCGCCGGGTTCCCCGGGGTGATGCTGTTCCTCATCGTCGGCTTCTCGCTCATGGGCATGACCTTCGGCCCGATGGGCGCTCTCCTGCCCGAGCTGTTCCCGACCAGCGTGCGCTACACCGGTTCGGCGTTCGCCTACAACATGAGCTCGATCCTCGGCGCGGCGGTGGCCCCGTTCATCGCCATTTGGCTGTGGACGCTCGGCGACGGCAGCCCGTTCTGGGTCGGCATTTATCTCTCGGTCATGGCCGTCATCACCCTGATCGCGCTCATCCTCAGCCGCGAAACGAAAGACCTCGACCTGCACCGGTAGCGGTAGCGGCCGCCGCTCGGCCCTCAAGATCGGCCCGCCCGGTCTCGAGATGCCGGTTCGACAGGCTCAACAACCGACGCGCCGGTTCCCGCCGCATTGAGCCTGTCGAAATCTCGGCCAGCGGGTTAGGAGTCTCGCTGGTCGAGGAGCGCGCTTTGCGCGCGTCTCGAGACCGCGCGAGTCAGTCTGCGAAACCCTGCCGCCGCCATCCGCTAGTTGAGGAAGAGGGCCTTGAGGCGGCGAGTGGTCAGGGCCAGGCCGATCACGATCATCACGGCGTAGTACAGCACGTGCCAGAGCAGTGCGGGGTCGACCTGACCGGTGGTCAGGCCGCGCACGAGCTCGACACCGTGCCAGAGCGGCAGCGCCTGGATCACATATTGGATGCCCTGCGGGTAGACGCTCAGTGGGTAGAACGTGGCCGAGAACAGAAACATCGGCAGCAGCACGAAGTTGATCCAGTCCATCTGCTGGAACGTCTTCATATAGCTCGTGACCGCCATGCCGACGCTCGCGAAGCCGAATGCGATGAGCAGCACCGCTGGCAGGGCAAGGAGCGCCCACCAGGACAGGTTGAGCCCGAGCGCCTGCATGACGAGCATGAATCCGGTCGCGTAGAGCAACCCGCGCAGCAGGGCGAGCGAGATCTCGCCGAGCGCCACGTCGAGCGGGCCGAGAGAGGTCGCCAGCATGCCCTCATAAAGCTTGGCGAACTGCATCTTGAAGAACACGTTCCAGGTCGAGTCGTAGATCGCGCCGTTCATCGCCGCGACGGCCAGAAGGGCGGGGGCGATGAACGCCGCATAGGGCACGCTCTGGCCGTCTTCGGTTTGCACCTGGCCGATCAACGTTCCGAGGCCGAGGCCCATCGACAGCAGGTAGAAGATCGGCTCGACGAATCCGCTGAGCACCACGAGCGAGTTGGTGCTCCGCGTGGCTCGCCAGCCGCGCGCCATCACACTGCGCGCGTTGCCGGAATACAGAGCATCGAACGGTCGCGGCCCACCAGACCCCGCCGCCAGCGTCGATGGTGACAGCTGCGGCCCGGTCATCTGCTCGGCCTCATGTGTTCAACCGCCGCACCGTCAGGCGGCGGGACCACACCCAGCCGACGACCAACAGCGCCACCAGGTAGAGCACGTGCACGATGCTCAGCCAGATCGGCTCCGGCATACCGTAGGCAAAGACGCGGGAGAGCTCGGTGCCGTGCCAGAGCGGCGAGACCCAGCCGATCCACTGCAGGTACGGCGGCAGCAGGTCAAGCGGAAAGAACGTGCCGGAGAACAACGTCATCGGCAAGATCACGAAACGTTGCACCATGGCGAGCTGTCCGGTGTCGTCCTTGAGGGTAATCGTGTAGGCCATCAGGAGTGCGCCGAAGGCGAGGCCGGTGAGCAAGGCCACGAACACGGCGACGACCCCGAAAGCCCCGGGCACCGCACCAAAAACGAGCATGAAGACGTAGTAGATGGCGCAGGTGATCAGCATGCGCGCCGCGACCGAAATGACGATTCCGTTGATGATCTGGCCGGGTTGAATGGAGCTCGCGTTCATGCCGAAGAAGGTCGGATTCCATTTGAAGCCGAGCATGATCGGGTAGGTGAATTCCTCGGAGGCGACCGAGATCGCGCTGCTGGCGAGCAGGGCCGGTGCCAGAAATGCGAGGTAGCTCACCCCGTTGACGGCGTTGTCGCCGAGGTTGCCATCGACGAGGCTGGCCAGCCCCACACCCATCGCGTAGAGGTAGATGAGCGGGCTGCCCACCGCAGTGAACAGCACGGTCTGAGCGTATGACCGCATCACCCGAAAACGGTGCTCTGCCACGTACCACGAGCCGTAGCGGCGGGTGCGCGCCGCCGCCGCCACGACCGCGGCCAACGCCTCGGCGCGGATGCTTTCGCTCACGCCGCCGGCATCCCCCGGGCTGCCGGCACTCATCGTCGCCCGCTCATTCGATCAGGTTTCGGCCGGTTAAACGCAGAAACACATCTTCCAGGCTGGAGCGGCGCACGAGGCTGGTGATCGGGCGAAGGCCGGATGCGGTCATCCGCTCTAATTCCTTCTCCCCGCTGGTGCTGTAGACCAGAATGCGATCGGGCAGCACGTCGACCCGGTCGCCGAAACCTTGTATTCGACCGGCGGCCTCGGCGTTCTGGGCAGAACCGAAGCGCACCTCAAGCACCTCACGCGAGGAGTAGCGGCGGATGAGGTCGGCCGGGGAGCCCTCGGCCATGATGCGGCCCTTGTCGACGACGACGAGGCGGTCGCACAGTTGTTCGGCTTCGTCCATGTAGTGGGTGGTGAGGAGCAGTGTCGTGCCCTGCTCCTTGAGGCGGAACAGGCGGTCCCAAAGAATATGGCGCGCCTGCGGGTCGAGACCTGTCGTCGGCTCGTCGAGCAGCAACATGCGCGGGTCGTTGATGAGCGCCCGCGCGATAGTGAGGCGGCGTTTCATTCCGCCGGAGAGGTCGTCGACCTTCGCGGCGGCCTTGTCTTCGAGCTGAGCGAACTCGAGCAGCTCATCCGCGCGGCGGGCGACCCTGGCGCGCGGCAGCCCGAAATAACGGCCGTAGACCAGCAGGTTTTCCCGCACCTTCAGTTCGACGTCGAGATTGTTCTCCTGCGGCACGACGCCCAGCTGCGAGCGAATCTCGGGACCATACCGGTTCGGGTCGAGGCCGAGCACGCTGAGGTCGCCACTCGTGCGGGTGGAGACGGCGCCGATCATGCGCATCGTCGTCGATTTTCCCGCGCCGTTGGGGCCGAGCAGCCCGAAGGACTCCCCCGGCGCCACCTCGAAGCTGATGCCGTCGACGGCGACGAAATTTTGGTATCTCTTGACGAGATTCTGGGTGGCGATGACGGGCTCCGGCACAGTTCCCCACTGTAGACCGCACCGGTGCCATTGGGGTTTGTTCGCATGTTGGGCGGTTAAGATTTATGAGTGACTACCGCTACCCGTGCGCCCGAAACCTCCGCTGCCTCCAGTGCTGCGACCCGTCCGAAGCCATCACGTTTCGGCCGACGCGGCCGCCCAGCCCCCACCGGGCCGCGCGCGAAGTTCAGCCAGCTGCTGCCCTATCTGTTCGAGCACAAGAAGGTGCTCACCGTCGTGATCGTGCTCAGCGTGCTGGGCGCCGCCGCGAGCCTGGCGCAGCCGCTGCTGGTGAGCCAGGTCATCACAATCGTGCAGGCCGAAGAGCCGCTGGGTTCGCTCGTTGCCCTACTCATCGTGCTCGTGGTGATTTCGGGTCTGATCAGCGGATACCAGCACTACCTGCTGCAGCGCACCGGTGAGGGTGTCGTGCTCTCGAGCCGCCGCAAACTGGTCGGTCGTCTGCTGCGGCTGCCGATCAGCGAGTTCGACGCCCGCCGTACCGGTGACCTCGTCTCCCGGGTCGGCAGCGACACCACCCTGCTGCGCGCGGTACTCACCCAGGGCCTGGTCGAGGCGATCGGCGGGTCACTGACTTTCATCGGTGCGCTCATCGCGATGCTCGTGATCGACCCGGTGCTGCTCGGACTGACCGTGCTCGTGATCGCGGTGTCCGTGGTCACCGTCACAGTGTTGTCGCGGCGCATCCGCACCGCCAGTCAGGCCGCACAGGCGAAGGTCGGTGACCTCGCCGCAAGCGTCGAACGTGCCATCAGCGCCATCCGCACGGTTCGGGCGTCAAACGCGACCGAACGCGAGACGTCCGTGATCGAGGAAGACGCCCGCGGCGCCTGGCGCATGGGCATCAAGGTTGCCAAGATCAGCGCCCTCGTCGTGCCGATCGCCGGAATCGCCATGCAGGTCTCCTTTCTCGTGGTGCTGGGCGTCGGCGGCTATCGGGTCGCCAGCGACGCCATCAGCGTCGCCGACCTGGTCGCGTTCATTTTGTTCCTGTTCATGATGATCATGCCGCTCGGGCAGTTCTTCGGAGCGATCACCTCGGTCAACTCGGCGCTCGGCGCGCTCGGACGGATTCAGGAGATCATCGATCTGCCCAGTGAAGACCAGTTCGACCGGGACATCGCCCCGCTCGCCATGACCGTCGGCGCCGCGAACGAGAAGGTCAATCCGGAAGCCGCCGCGATCAGCTTCGAGAACGTGCATTTCGGCTACGCGGTCGCGCCGGTCGAGGATGCTGCCGACAGCGTTCCGGCAGCGGATGCTTCGAGCCCGGTTGCCGCCGCTCCGGCATCCACGGAACCACGCCCGGTGCTCACTGGGGTCTCGTTCGATGCCCCGCGCGGCCTGCGCACAGCGCTGGTCGGGCCCAGCGGCGCCGGCAAGAGTACGATTCTCGCCCTGATCGAACGGTTCTACGACGTTTCAGCCGGAACAGTGCGGCTCGGCGGGCTGGACATCCGTTCCCTCGATCGCACCACCCTGCGTGACCAGATCGGGTACGTCGAACAGGATGCCCCGGTGCTGGCCGGGACGCTGCGTGACAATCTCACTCTCGCGACGCCCGATGCCACGGACGACGAGTGCATCTCTGTGTTGCACGCCGTCAATCTCGGCGAAGTCCTCGACCGCGACCCGGCCGGTCTCGGCGCGACGGTCGGCGAATCCGGTGTGAAACTCTCGGGTGGTGAACGTCAGCGACTCGCGATCGCGCGCGCCCTGCTCGCAGCCCCGCCGATCCTGCTGCTCGACGAGTCGACGTCGAGCCTCGACGGCAAGAATGAGCAGATGATGCGGGAGGCAATCGACGCCGTCGCGGCCGACCGTACGCTCATCGTGATCGCGCACCGCCTGTCGACCGTGGTGGATTCCGACCAGATCGTGGTGCTCGACCACGGCCAGGTCCTCGGCACGGGCACCCATTCCGAACTCGTCGTCTCGACGCCGCTGTACCGCGACCTCGCCAAGCATCAGCTGCTGGTCTAGCGCGGCTCTCCGCAGGCAATTCGGCCGCCGGCATCCGCTATCGCCGCACTGGTCTGCGGCCAGGCGCTCGTGCGCCAGGAGGATTTGTTGAGCCAGGCGCAGAGGGGGCACACCAATGGCCCCGTCACGGGAGGTGACGGGGCCATTGGTGGTGCACTCACTAATCCTTGAGGTGGTAGCGCACGCTCGCAAGCTCGGCACGCAGCGCCGGCGGCACCTTGTCGCCGAACTTGTCGAAGTATTCCTCGGTGAGGTCGCACTCGGCGAGCCAGCTCGTCTGGTCGATCGCGAACAGCTGGTCGACGGATTCCTTCGACAGATCGAGACCGTCGAGGTTCAAGCCGTCTTCGGCCGGGAGCAGACCGATCGGGGTGTCGACGGCGTCGGCTTTACCCTCGATGCGGCGAATCATCCATTCGAGAACCCGCGAGTTCTCGCCGAATCCGGGCCAGATGAAGCCGCCATCGGCGCCCTTGCGGAACCAGTTCACCTGAAAGATCGCCGGAGCCTTCGTGCCGAGGTCCTTGCCGACCTTGAGCCAGTGACCCCAGTAATCGGCCATGTTGTACCCGCAGAACGGGAGCATCGCAAACGGGTCGCGACGCAGCTCGCCGACAATGCCGTCAGCAGCGGCGGTCTTCTCGGAGGAGATGGTGGCTCCCATGAAGACGCCGTGCTTCCAGCTGCGTGCCTGGGCGACCAGCGGAACGTTGGTCGCCCGACGGCCGCCGAACACAATGGCGTCAATCGGCACACCACCGGCGGCTTGCCAGTCATCGGCGATCGACGGGCACTGTGCAGCCGCAACGGTGAAACGGGAGTTCGGATGGGCGGCGGGACGGCCGGACGTGGGCGTCCAGTCGTTGCCCTCCCAGTCGATCAGGTGGTCGGGAGCCTTGTCGGTGAGGCCTTCCCACCAGACGTCTCCGTCGTCGCGCAGGGCGACGTTCGTGAAGATGGTGTTGCCCCACATAGTCGCGACGGCGGTCGGGTTGGTGGTTTCACCGGTTCCGGGTGCGACTCCGAAGAAGCCGGCCTCGGGGTTGATCGCCCAGAGGCGGCCATCTTCGCCCTGACGCAACCAGGCGATGTCGTCACCGATGGTCTCGACCTTCCAGCCGGGAATGGTCGGCTGCAGCATCGACAGGTTCGTCTTGCCACACGCCGACGGGAACGCCGCGGCCACGTGGTAGACGCCGCCCTCCGGCGCGGTCAGTTTGATGAGCAGCATGTGCTCGGCGAGCCAGCCCTCGTCACGGCCCATGACGGAAGCGATGCGCAGCGCAAACGACTTCTTGGACAGGAGGGCGTTTCCGCCGTAGCCGGAGCCGAAAGACCAGACCTCGCGGGTGTCGGGGAACTGCACGATGTACTTCTCGTCGTTGCAGGGCCATTCGACGTCGGGGCGGGTGATGCCGGACTGGTCGACGAGCGGGTAGCCGACACTGTGCACTGTGTGCACCCATGGGTCACCGGCTTCGATCATGGTCAGCACGGTTTCGCCCATGCGGGTCATGATGCCCATGTTGAGCACAACGTAGGGGGAATCGGTGATCTCAACGCCGAGCTGCGAGATGGGGCCGCCGAGCGGGCCCATCGAGAACGGCACGATGTACATGGTGCGACCGCGCATGCTGCCGGCGAAGACTCCGCGCAGTTCGGCGCGCATGGCGGACGGTTCGGCCCAGTTGTTGGTGGGGCCGGCATCCGCTTCATCGTTGGAGCAAATGAAGGTGCGGTTCTCGACGCGAGCGACGTCTTTGGGGTTGGTGCGGGCGAGGAAGCTGTTGGGGCGCCATTCCGGGTTGAGCCGGATGAGCTGGCCGGAAGCGACGAGCAGTTTGGAGAGCTCGTTGGCCTCGCGCTTGGAACCGTCGCACCAGACGATTGCGTCGGGTTCGGTCAGGCGGGCGATCTCATCAACCCACGACTGCAGGTTCGGGTCTGTGCTGCCCGTGCGGGTCGGGTAGCCATCGCCGTTGGTCTGGAGGGACGATGTGGTGAGTGTCATTGTCGGGCCTTTCCGTGCTCTTCGGGTAGCTGCAAGTTTGTGGAACGTCTGGCGGCGTTGCTGTGGGACGTTGCGTGAGGTCATTATTTCGACCACAAACCAAGAATGGACCCTCAGGACGTCTAAAACCCACGATATTGTGGGTTAAGAATCACCGATTTTTAGATATTGTTAAGGAATGTCGCCTCAAGCCTCCGATCTAATCACCCTCGGCCATCGCATCCGCCATTTTCGAAGCGAACGCGGCCTCACCCTCGACCAGCTCGGCGAACGCGTCAGCCTCGCCGGCAGCCAGTTGTCGCTGATCGAGAACGGTCGCCGAGAACCGAAACTTTCGACCTTGCAGGACCTCGCGACGGCACTATCGGTCGACCTGGCCGAGCTGCTGCGCCGGGAAGCGCCGAATAACCGGGCTGCTCTCGAGATCGAGTTGGATCGGGCCCAGAAGAATCCGCTCTACGGGGCGCTCGGCCTGCCTGTTGTGAAGGCGACCAAGGGGCTGCCGCTGCCCGCCATCGAGTCGCTGCTCGGGCTGCATCGGGAGCTCTCCCGCCGGGCCACCGAGGCCATAGCAACGCCGGAAGAAGCGCGGCGGGCCAACACCGAACTGCGCGAGCGGATGCGGGAGCAGGGCAACTACATGCCCGAAATCGAGGAGCTGGCCGAGGAGCGGGTGCGCGCGAGCGGACATGTCTCCGGCGCCCTCACCCACCGTGAGGTCAGCGTCATGGCCGAACAGCTCGGGTTCAATCTCATCTACGTGAACGACCTACCGAATTCCACTCGATCGGTCACCGACCTCGCCAACGGCCGCATCTATCTGCCTCCGGCCTCGATTCCCGGCGGGCACGGCCTGCGCTCGATGGCGTTGCAGGCAATGGGCCATCGGCTTCTCGAGCACGAACGGCCCAGCAGCTACGCCGAGTTCCTCTGGCAGCGGCTGGAGATCAACTATTTCGCGGCGGCCTGTTTGATGCCGCGCGACGCATCCGTCGCCTTTCTCTCCCACGCCAAGCAGGAGCGTGAGCTGTCGGTGGAGGACTTTCGCGACACCTTTGGGGTGACCCACGAGGCGGCCGCACTGCGGTTGACGAACCTCGCGACCTCACACCTCGATATGACTCTGCATTTTCTGCGCGTCAACGGCGATGGCGCCCTGCAGAAGGGGTACGAAAACGACGACCTGCCGTTTCCGGTCGACGTCACGGGGTCGATCGAAGGCCAGTACGTCTGCAAACAGTGGAGCGCCCGCAGTGCTTTCACGCACACCAACCGCACCACCGAGTTTTACCAGTACACCGACACCCCCGCCGGCACGTACTGGTCGGCGACCCAGACCGGGTCAACGGATGCCGGCGAGTTTTCGATCAGCGTCGGCGTGCCTTTTGCGCAGGCGAAGTGGTTTCGCGGACGGGAAACCACCCAGCGCACGGTGTCGCGTTGCCCCGACGAATCGTGCTGCCGACGCCCAGACTCAGAAGCCGCCGCGCGATGGGACGGCCGGGCCTGGCCGAGTGCCCGGCTGCACGCGCACGTACTCTCGCCGCTGCCCTCCGGTACCTTTCCGGGTGTTGACGACTCCGAGGTCTATGCGTTTCTGGAGACACACGCCGCGACGTAGCCGGTGACGCCGCCCCGCACGCTGCCGCCCTGCATGCTGCCGTTTGCTGCACGGGTGGTGAGGCACCGACGGGTGCGCCGGTCAACGAGCAGGGCAGTATCCATTGCCGCAACCGCTGCGTCGAAGGGCAGCGTCGCGGCGAGATCGTTCACTGTTCGGACCGGGGCGGTAACGGTTAGCCCCGTGCGCTTTTCGATCGGCACGCCGGCGACACCGATCGTATGCCGAGCCAAGAGCTGGGTCGACCGACCCCCGTCGGCACACTCGCGAAGCACGTGCGCCCGGTCGGGCCAGCGCCTGAGAACCGGCAGTCCGATCAATTCCGCTGCGGTCTGATGGGAAAAGACCAGCCCAGCACCAGTAACTCGCTGCGCGATGACGGCGAGAAGGCGATGCCGATCGTCAGCGGGCAGGTCGTCCCAGAGCGCGCGATCGATGTAGACGCTCTGTTGCACGCGGGCTAACGTTCCACGCTGGGCCGCACGGCTGAGTCTGGTGTCGTCGCGGCCCAGCGCACTGAGGTCACAGGCGACGATCAGGGGCTGCTGGGCGCGTTGCAGGGTAGTCATGCCGTCCACGGTGACAGGGCCACGCGCGAAGGCGCTCCCCGTATTCTCATCTGTGCATAGGTCCAGCATTGACGGAAGGTGGGGGTTCGGACGAACCAGCGCCTCCGGGCGCGCGCTGCTGTTCCTCCGGGCGCGGCCGCTGGGCCTCCTGACGCTGCCGTTTGCTGCCTGCGCGGCCCATCGCTGCACGTGCGCGTGGCAGGCCGGGCGCGCCAGCAGGTTTTGGGCGCGCGAGCAGCGACCGCACGCGCCGCGGCGGCGGGGCCAGCGGCGGCAGGAGAGGGACGGCGGCGGGCGGGACGGGGGCTGCGGTCAGGAGGCAGGGGTCAGGGCGCCCGCGGGCAGGGCGAGTTCGTGCTCGACGATCGTGCGCAGGAGCGGGCGCTGGGTGCGGGCGTCGCCGTAGCGCACTGTGGCGTGGGCCGTGAGCCCATCGATGATTCCGAGCAGCTGCCAGGCCAGGGCTGGAGCATCGCCGACCACGAACTCGTCACGGCTGGCACCTTCGTGCAGCAGGGCGACCAGAAAGCCCTGCCAGGCATCCATTTGGCGACCCACCCCCGCGGCGAGGGCCGGGTTGCGCCGACCCAGACTCCAGGCATCGAGCCAAATCGCGGTGACCTCGCTGCGCTCCGGGCCGAGCAGGGTATCGATCAGCACGCCGAGGGCCTGCACCGATGTAGGGCATTCGGCGAGTTCGGCAGCCACCTCATCAATTTCAGCCGCCACGATCGCGTCAAAGGTCGTCGCGACCAGCACGTTCATGCTCGGCTCGTAGTGCGCGACCAAGGCCGGGGTCACCCCGACTCTGGCAGCGACGGCACGCACTGTGATAGCAGCCAGCCCCTCGGTCAGGGCGATTTGGCGGGCCGCCAGCGCGATCTCCCCGGCGCGCTCGGCGGGGGTCTTGCGCCGGTTGCGCACTGAAAGTGTTGACATGGGATCCCAGTGTATATAGTTTGATCTCAGGTTGTTGATCACTCGATCAATAAGAGCCGCAAGGAGAACAGCATGCGCCTGATCGAGGCTCCGTCCAGTCCCGCCGCGCCCACCCGGGTGCACGAGCCCACACGCCTACCCCTGCGCGTCGGCCTCGTACAGCATCGCTGGCACGCCGATGCGGCGACGCTCACGACCGAGCTGGCCGATGGCATCCGTATGGCGGCTGAGGCCGGCGCGCAAATCGTGTTTCTGCCCGAGTTGACCCTGCGTAAGTACCCGGGCAACGTTCGCGCCAGCGGAACACCCAAAACGGATGCCGAACCGATCAAGGCCGGCCCCACCTTCGCCTTCGCGGCCGCCCAGGCGCGCCAGCACAACGTGATCGTGCACGCCTCGCTGTTCGAGAAACCGGCCGACGACGACGAACCCCTCGACGGCCGCGGCTACAACACGGCCATTCTCGTGTCGCCGGCCGGAGAACTGCTCGGCCGTACCCGCAAGACCCATATTCCGATCAGCGCCGGATACTACGAAGACACCTACTTTCGGCCCGGTCCGGCCGAAAACGCCTACCCGGTCTACACCGTGGCCGGGGCGAGCCTGGGCCTGCCGACCTGCTGGGACGAATGGTTTCCCGAGGTCTCCCGGCTGTACGGGCTCGGCGGCGCCGAAATTCTGGCCTACCCCACCGCGATCGGGTCGGAACCGCTGTTTCCCGATTTCGACACCCAGCCGATCTGGCAGCAGGTCGTGGTGGCCAACGGCATCACCAGCGGCCTGTTCATGGTGGTGCCGAACCGGCACGGCGACGAAGGGGACCTCACCTTCTACGGCTCGTCGTTCATCTCCGATCCGTTCGGACGCGTGCTCGTGCAGGCGCCGCGCGACGAATCGGTGGCGCTCGTGGCCGATCTGGATCTGGCCCAGCGCCAAGAGTGGCTCAGCCTGTTCCCGTTCCTGACGACCCGCCGGCCCGACAGCTACGCAGCGCTGACGACGGCGGTCGACCCGGAGCATCCGTTCGGCGCGGCGACGGCGGAGCAGGCATGACGTGGCGCATGCCGGCCGAAACCGCGCAACAGGACCGGGTCTGGATGGCCTTTCCGACCGGCGGCTACACCCTCGGCGACACCGTAGAGTCGGCCCACGAGGCGCGCAGCACCTGGGCCGCCGTCGCCCACGCCGTCGCCGACTTTGAGCCGGTGACCATGGTCGTCGACCCGACGGCCCGCGCCGACGCCGCCCGCTATCTGGGCAGCCAGATCGAGATCATCGAGGCACCGCTGAATGACAGCTGGATGCGCGACATCGGCCCGAGCTTCGTGCACGACGAAGCCGGCCGGCTCGGCGCCGTGGACTGGACCTTCAACGGCTGGGGCGGTCAGGACTGGGCCTCCTGGGATCTCGATGCGAAGGTGGGCCGGTTTGTCGCGGCGGCCGCCGGCGCGACCGCCGTCTCATCAACGCTCGTGAACGAGGGCGGCGGCATTCACGTCGACGGCGAAGGTACCGCGCTGGCCACGCACAGCGTGCAGCTCGATCCCGGCCGCAATCCCGCCGCTACAACGGCGTCGGTCGAGGCGGAACTACGCCGCACGATCGGTGCTGAGCACGTTGTCTGGCTTCCGCGCGGCCTCACCCGCGACCAGGGCAGGTTCGGCACCCGCGGACACGTCGACATGGTCGCCGCTTTGCCGTCGCCGGGCACGATCTTGCTGCACGCCCAGAACGATTCGGGGCATCCAGACTACCCGCTCACCCGCGAATTTCGTGCGCTGTTGACCGACGCACACGATGCGGCCGGGCGGTCATTCACGATCATCGACCTGCCGGCGCCCGCGACGCTGCGCGACGACGACGGATTCGTCGACTACAACTATGTCAATCATCTCGTCGTCAATGGCGGCGTCGTGGCCTGCAGCTTCGGCGACGAACGTGCCGACGCGCTGGCCCGCGATCTGCTGGCCGAGGCCTATCGGGGGCGACGGGTGGTGTCGGTCGACGCGCGGGCGCTGTTCGCCCGCGGTGGCGGCATCCACTGCATCACGCAGCAGCAGCCGTCGATGCCGGTACCAACGCTGCCGGCCTGATCAGGCGTCAGCCGGTCGGCGCCAATTCCGCCACAGTGCGAAGATGAGCGGCGCCACGATGGCTACCCCGAAAATCAGATAGGCCCACTCGCCAAGCTCGTTCCGCACAAGCAAGACGCCGAACACCAGCAGGCCGATGTGGAGCATTCTCCAGCCCAGCATCGGCAGTCTCTGACGACCCGTGGGTTCCGCGTTTCCAGGTTGGGCACCCCGCCGGGCACCCGATATCCTCGCGGCTCCGACGAGACCGAAAGCGGTAGACACGGCGATGAGAACGAAGCCGAGCAGCAGCTCCATCAGCGCTGTGCCCCGGCGGTGACCCGCCGATTGTGCCAGAACCTCACTAGATTGAAGGGCACCAGAACGGCGCCACCGAGCAGGACGAACGCCCAGGGGCCGACCTCGGCCGTCATGAGGTTCGCACCCCAGATCACGAGCGCAACCGCCCCGATATTCAACCAAGTGGATGCCCGCGGCTGGGTTCTCGCCGTGCGGAGCAACGGGATCAGAACCTCGGCATTGGCGCGCGACAGCCAGACCGCGTAGACGATGCCGCAGGCGAACCCGGCCAGAACGAGGATCGCGCCGAAGATAACTGCCATGCGGTGGTGCTCCCCCAATAAGTCGTTACCTCGACCCTAACTTGCTGGTCCTGCGCGAACGCCATTTACTTTCCATCTGGAAAGTACCTGCTAGTCTGCCGTTAGCGCTGGGGCGGCATCCGCTCGCCTACCGGCGCAATCCGACTTGAGGAGCCGACGATGAGCTCGACCGACGAGGATGACCTCGACGCGGCCAGCGCCGCACGACTGCTCGACCCGGGTGCTGCTGCCGGTGCCCGCGCCGACAGCACGGTCGACTATCGCACTCTTGCCCGCATGCAATTCGGTATTGCGGGCAGCATGTTCGTCTATCTCAGCGCGTTCCTGTTGTTGGTCGGCGACCAGCCACAGAGCGCGGCGTCGGCCGGGTCGACGAGCGGCTTTTCGTACAGCATCGTCTTGCTCATCCCGTTTCTCGTCTTGACCCAGCTCGTGATGGGTGTCAGTGCCCGTAGCCGGGTGCTGAGAACACACCGGCACCTGCTGCGGATCACGCTCGTCGCGCTCGTGCCGTTCGGTGTCGTCGGCGTGCTCAACCTGATGGAAGCGAGCTATCTCTGGGGCATCAACCTGCTCGTGGCTGCTGCGCCGGCTACTCCCCTGGTCTGGCAGGGCTGGAAATTGGCCAGGCGGGCCGGCCCCAAGCTACCGCGGGTTCCGCCTACCCTGCTGAATCGACCGGCCCGCATCATGACCGGTTGTCTGGGCCTGTATTTCGGCCTCACCGGCATGCTCGCTGCCTTTAGCTGGTTTGCCTTTGCCGGACTCGGCCTGATGCTGGCGCTGGTGGCCTTGTTGGCCCTGGCCTCGTCGCGCTGGGGGCTGCCCAGCCTCGGATCCGACTGGAGCTCCCCGGAGTGGAACGGTTTCGCCACCTCGTTCATCCTCCTCGTCACGCTGGCGATAGTGCTCGCGCGCACTGACTGGAACACACCGCTGGTGGGTATCGTCGGCGGCATATTCGTGGCCGTTCCGCTTGTCGTGGCAGCCGTTCGCGGCGCTCGGTCATGACCGACGGGTCGCAGCGACATCCGCGCCACGAGCTCGACCCGGCCCTGCTCACCCCGCTGCGGTTTTCGCTGATGGCGGCGCTGGGGACGGATATCGAGATCGACTTTGCAACGTTGCGCCATCTTCTGGAAACAGACGATTCGGCGCTCAGCAAGGCGATCGCCACGCTCAGCACCGCCGGGTATGTACGAGTGCGCAAGGGCTACGTGGCCAACCGTCCGCGCACGTGGCTCCGGGCGACGACGGCCGGTCAGGCTGCCATGCGCATTCACGTGGCCGCCCTTCGGGCGATCGTGGGGGAATGACTATTTCGGCTGCATACGGATGGCACCGTCAAGCCGGATGGTTTCCCCGTTCAGCATGGGATTTTCGACTATATGCCGCACCAGGAATGCGAACTCTCCGGGGTCGCCAAGCCGGGACGGATACGGCACCTGAGCTCCCAGGGAGTCACGCACCGGCTGCGGCAGCCCCTGCAACATGGGAGTGTCGAAGATTCCGGGTGCAATCGCCATCACCCGGATCAGGCTCTGTGCGAACTCGCGAGCGAGCGGCAGGGTCATCGCGGCGACTCCGCCCTTGGAGGCGGCGTAGGCCGCCTGCCCGATCTGCCCGTCGAACGCGGCCACCGAGGCTGTATTGACGATGACGCCGCGTTCAGCCACGCCTTGACGGTCGGTGTCACCCAGGGGGTCGGTGAGTTGCATCGCGGCAGCGGCCAGCCGCACGACGTTGAACGTTCCGATGAGGTTGATGCGAATGGCGCGTTCGAAATCCTCGAGCGGCAGCGGGCCGTCGCGGCCGACCGTGCGGGCTCCGGGTGCGATGCCGGCGCAGTTGATCACGATGCGAAGTGGCGCCTGCGCCGCCGCAGCATCGACGGCGGCCTGCACGTCACCGGCGCTCGTCACATCTCCGGCCACGAATCGGGCACGGTCACCGAGGGCTTCGGCGATCGCCTCGCCGGGAGCGCCCGGCAGATCGAGGAGCACGACGGATGCACCGGCTTCGTGCAGCGCACGAACGCAGGCCAGACCGAGGCCCGAGGCGCCTCCGGTAATGAGGGCTGAACATCCGCTGATAATCATTTACAGCCTTTCGATCAGGGTGGCGTTGGCCATGCCGCCGCCCTCGCACATGGCCTGCAGGCCCCAGCGACCGTCGGTCATTTCGAGGTGGTTGAGCAGGGTGCTCAGCAAGCGAGTACCCGAGGATCCAAGCGCGTGGCCGAGGGCGATGGCCCCGCCGCGCGGGTTGAGTCGGTCGGGATCGGCGCCCGTTTCGCGCAGCCAGGCCAGCGGCACGCTCGCGAAGGCTTCGTTGACCTCGTAGGCGTCGATGTCGTCGATGCTCAGGCCGGCGCGCGAGAGGATGCGCTGGGTCGCCGGAATCACGCCGGTCAGCATGAGCAGCGGGTCGCTGCCGACCACACTGAAGCTGTGAAACCGGGCGCGCGGGTTGAGGCCGAGCTGGGCGGCTCGCTTCGCACTCATAATCAGGGTCGCCGAGGCCCCGTCGGTGAGTGGCGAGGAGTTACCGGCCGTGACGTGCCAGTCGAGCTTCGGAAACCGGGCGGCGAGAGCATCCGTGCGGAAGGCGGGGCGCAGGGCTGCCAGCGAGGCGTGCGCGGTGCCGGGGCGAATGGTTTCGTCCTCGCTGATCACAGAGCCATCCGGGCGGGTGATGGCGACGATTTCGCCGGAGAAATCGCCGCGTTCGGTGGCGGCCGCGGCGAGTCGGTGCGAGCGGGCAGCGTAGGAGTCGAGGGTGTCGCGGCCGAGGTTCCACTTGTGGTTGATGAGCTCGGCTGACACGCCCTGGCTGACCAGGCCGTCGGGGTAGCGCTCGTGCATGAGGGCGCCGAACGGGTCCTGCTCACCGGCGGACGACCCGAGCGGAACCCGGCTCATCGACTCCACGCCGCAGGCGATGACCACGTCGGCGCTGCCGCTCATCACGGCCTGGGCAGCGAAGGCGGCGGCCTGCTGGCTGGATCCGCACTGACGGTCGATCGTGGTGCCGGGAACTGTGTCGGGAAAGCCGGCGCTCAGCAGGGCGGTGCGCGTGATGTTGCTGCTCTGCTCGCCGGTCTGGCTGACACAGCCGCCGATGACGTCGTCGATCAGGGCCGGGTCGAGGTTGTTGCGGCTGACCAGCTCGCGCAGCACCGTGGCCAGGAGGTCGGCCGGATGGATACCATCGAGGGCTCCCCCGGGTTTGCCGCGTCCCGATGGGGTGCGCAGAACGTCGACGATGACAGCTTCATTGCTCATGACCCCAGCCTATGCCCGCCGGGCCGAGCCATCCGCTATCGGGGGCGATCAACCCGCTCCCACACCACGATGAGGTAGGTGGCGATTGGCCCGAGCAGCAGGGAGAGCAGAAACCAGTTCCACCGACCACGCCCCTTGTTTTCGGCGAGGCCGGCGTTGACGATTGCCAGGGTAAGCCACCCGGGGCCGTATTGAACGGGCTGTGAGAGATCCATTCACGCAGTGTGGCAGAACATCGGGGAAGGGCGGCAGGGGATGCTGCAGCGCGGTGTGTGCGCGGTGTGTGCGCGGTGTTGTCAGCTGGAGAGTGCCCACATGGCGACGGCACTCGCCGCAGCCACATTGAGCGAGTCGATGCCGTGCTTCATCGGAATCTGCACGACACTGTCCGACGAGGCGAGCGCTTCTTGGGTCAGCCCCTCCCCTTCGGCCCCGAGCAGCAGCGCCAGCTGCCCGTGACCTGTGGCGTCGAAGTCGCGCAGGCTCACCGCATCGGGCGTGAGGGCGAGCGCGGCCACGTGAAAACCGTGACGGGTGAGCAGGGCGCGGGTCTCGGTCCAGTCGCCGACGCGAGTCCAGGGAATCTGCAGCACGGTACCCATTGAGACCCGAATGGCTCGACGGTAGAACGGATCGGAGCAGCGAGGGGTGACCAGAATCGCATCCGCTCCGATAGCGCCGGCTGAGCGAAAGATGGCACCGACATTGGTCGGATCTGACACATTTTCCAGGATCACGATGCGGCGCGCGTCGGCCAGCAGGGTATCGGCGCTGGGCAGCTCTGGCCGGTTCATCGCGGCGATCAGCCCTCGATGCAAAATGTACCCGGTGAGTTCGGAGAGCATCTCGCCGGGACCGACGAATACGGGAATGTCGGCTGCGTAGTCACCCAGCACTGCGAGCGCCTCGTCCGCCGTGTTGCCGAGCGCGAGCACCGACCGCGGAATATGCCCCGCGCGGAGGGCCCGCTCCAATACCAGTGCCGATTCGGCGATGTAGAGCCCGTGTTCGGTGCCACGGGC
>Ga0307487_1000885_pt1 | contig 22381 bp, 15 predicted proteins | sample CBIW12metaG_FD_203665 | JGI IMG/M metagenome (GOLD analysis project Ga0307487, IMG submission 203665) | Sea-ice brine microbial communities from Beaufort Sea near Barrow, Alaska, United States - CBIW 1.2 | ecosystem: Environmental > Aquatic > Marine > Coastal | place: USA: Alaska | collected... | reverse complement strand
TTTTGTTTTAGGGTTAACCGTTCTCAAAATAAAGCTACAATTTTCAACAATCTAATTGTAAGGATGGTTCAAGCCGATAAAATACATCAGAAACAAATTGTAAGCAACTAACTACTGACCTCTAAAATACATATTAAAAGGTGCTAATTCTGTGTTACTTTTGTTTTTGAAAAAGTGACACAGAATGGCGCTAAAACCTTCTTAAAAGCTAGGTTCAGCCTTATTCTCTGAGACCTATGAAAGGGATTCACTTCCTTTTGACAAAAAAATTTGGGACAGTTGTTCTTCTCTTCATCGGGAATGATTTATTCCATTAATACCCAACTTCTTCTAACGGTACTTGAAAACAGGATATATGAGAATTGTTAAATTTTTTTTTGGATGATAAATTATTACAGTGGAAAATTGACATAGAGAAAGCCGCACAGTTGTCAACAAAAGATATAACCAATTGTGGGTGATGGGAAAATATAAAGTTTTATCTTCCAATTATGTTTAGTCACGGTGGACATTAACGTTTTCAACAGCCCGCCTTTGGTTATAGCCAAAGGTTTTGAACAAGCTGAACGGAAATCATAATCGACCAAAAAACAAAACATTGCCGAAAGCAAAAGCGTTTCAATCCTTTCCATATCCACCCCTTCGCTTCCACATTTACATTCACAATCCGTGCTTTGAGGTAAATTTAAAAGTAGTGTTTTGGAGATTTAATTAAAGAAAACTGAATTAAGATGAAGAATTTTAAAATTGCATTTATAATACTTTTTTTAACATTTTCCCAAACTATATTTTCACAAAATAATACAGTAATACCAATTGAATTAAAATGTGATTTTTGGGAAAACCCAGAGGGTATTGATGTGGAAAGACCTGTTTTTAGTTGGACAATTAAGATGCGCACCAAAGATCGTAGAGGAATGTCACAAACAGCCTACCAGATAATCGTTTCATCTACTCTAAAAGGCCTATACAATGATATTGGAGACATATGGAATTCCGAAAAAATAATGTCGGATAAAATGGCTCAGGAATTTTTTGATGGTAACCCACTGTTGTCAAGTAAAAAATATTGGTGGAAAGTAAAAATATGGGATGAAAATAATAAGGAATCTGATTGGAGTGAGCCTGCCAACTGGACAATGGGTGTGCTAAATAAAAGCGATTGGAAAACAGATTGGATTTCTGCGGAAGGAGCTGAAAAATATGCTCCAAAAGTTGTCATGCCGCGCACAGACTTTAGCGTAAGCCGGAGGTCACCAGATGTATGGGCAGATATGCCAAAATCTGATGACCTCAACTTTTCTTCAATGCTATTGAGAAAAGAATTTAATTTAGAACATGACTTGCGCAGAGCTGTGGTTCATGTGTCTGGCCTAGGTCAATATGAAATGATGATAAATGGTAAGAAGGTTGGTGACTATTTGCTAACTCCAGGATGGTCTGATTATAAAAAAACATTCCTCTATGACACCTATGATGTGACAAATCTCCTAAAAAACGGTAATAATGCTATTGGACTAATATTGAGTAATGGAATGTATAATATACAACCGGATTCCCTACGATATGTAAAGTTTTTGAATACTTATGGTCAATTAAAAGCAATTGTGCAACTTCATTTGGAATACGCCGATGGTTCTGTGAAGACATTAGGGACAGACAGTACTTGGCAAACTGCCCCCGGTCCCATAACTTATATGAACCAGTATGGTGGAGAAGATTTTGATGCACGTTTATTTCAGGATGGCTGGGACAAAATTTCATTCAGTCCAGATAGTTCTTGGTCAAGAGCTATTAAATTATCAAATAAAGAACAAGAACTAAAAGGATTATCTTCTTCTGCCCCTCCAATAAAAGCGATAGAGGAACTGAAGCCAATAAAAAAATCAATGCTAAAATCAAATCTTTGGGTTTATGATTTGGGACAAAATGCTTCTATAATGCCGAAAATTAGAGTGAAGGGACCTATAGGATCATCTATACGGATTATTCCTGCTGAATTATTAAAATCTGATGGAACCGTTGATCGTAGTTCGGCAACACAAGATGGAGTTCGTCCAGCATGGTGGCAGTTCACTAAATCATCAGATAAAATTGAGGCATGGTTTCCGAAGTTTTTTTATCAAGGAGCCCGGTATTTACAAGTAGAATTATTTCCGGCTCAAGGTGAAAATATTCTTCCGGTGATTGAGGAATTAAAGGGGGTCGTTATACATTCTTCAGCAGAACCAATTGGGACTTTTTCATGTTCAAACGAATTGTTTAATCAAATTTATGAATTAGTTCGATGGGCCCAGCGGAGCAATTTTGTAAGCGTACTCACTGATTGTCCACAACGGGAAAAATTGCCCTGGTTGGAACAATATCATCTGAATGGCCCTTCACTTCGTTACAATTTTGATATGCTCACATTGTTTAGTAAGGCAATGAATGACATGTCCGATAGTCAATTAGAAAGTGGTTTTGTTCCCAATATTGCTCCAGAATTATTTCATGCGGGGGAAAAGATAGAAAAGAATGGTTTTAGAAATTCTCCTGAATGGGGAAGTTCTTTTATCATTGTTCCTTGGCAACAATATTTATTTTCCGGCGATGTTACATTAATGGGACGATATTATGATAAAATGAAAAGTTACCTTGTATTTCTCGATAATATGGCCATAAACAACATTCTAGATGTTGGTTTAGGGGACTGGTATGATATTGGCCCAAAAGAACCATGGGGCTCGCAACTTACACCAGTTGCATTTACCGCCACAGCTATTTATTATTATGACTATAAATTAATGGCCAAAATGGCTGGTATCCTGGGTAAAAGCGGGGATGCCGATAAATTTGAAATAAAATCTAAAGCTATTAAAGAACAATTTAATAAATCCTTTTACAAACCGAACCAAAAGAATTATGCAACGGGTTCAAATACCTGCTTGGCAATGCCACTGTTTTTAGAACTTACCGAAACTCAAAACAGACAAAGCTTAATTGATACACTCATTTCTGATATTCGTAAAAAAAACAATTCTTTTACATCAGGTGATGTTGGATATAGGTACCTTTTAAAGGCCTTGGCGATGGAAGGACGCTCTGATATTATATTTGATATGAATAACCAAACGGATAAACCGGGATATGGATATCAGTTGAAGATGGGGGCAACATCCCTTACAGAAAAATGGGATGCAGGTGTTGGAAGTTTTGGTTCACAAAATCATTTTATGTTGGGTCAAATTAATGAATGGTTCTTTCATGATTTAGTTGGCATAGGCTGGGACGAAAAAGGACCAGGTTTTCGTAAATCAATTATTGCACCTTCCTTTGTAGGTGATATTGAATGGGTAAAAGGTTCATATAAGACTGTAAGTGGAATGATTTCAGTAGAATGGAGAAAGTATAATAGCAAAATCAATATTGACATAATTATACCAGCAAATACAATGTCTACGGTTTATATACCTACACAAAATGAGAAATCAGTTTCCGAAAATGGGAATAGGGCCTCCAAATCCAAAGGTATTACTTTTATAAAGTATGAAAAAGGGAAAGCCATATATGAGGTTGAATCAGGTTTCTATAGTTTTATTGTAAATTAGCTTTTTTATAGGAATTTATTTCCAAGCCCTTCATATAGTTGGTTTTTTGAAATTTGGTTAGTTCCTCTTTCTCCTCTGAAGGTCCCGTAAACGTACTGTTTATGGGGATTTGTGGGGGCTATTAGTTTTTAATTGAAGTTTAATTTCTTTTAAGATTTTCATATATTTAAAGAAAAAATGGACAAAATTTGAATTTAGCGAGCCTTCTAGATTTACAGTAGGTGAATGTTCACCTATCAAAAGTGGCTCAAGACTTTCCAAATTTAAAACTAATCACTGATTACCTCCTTGAAAATAACTTTATTGATTATGAGGATAAACCATGGCCAAGTCTTAACAGCATTTCAGAAGCAACGGGAATTAAATATTCCACGATAAGGACTTCAGTTAGGAAAACCCATGAATTGATGTTTCCTTTAAAATATAAGCAACATTTCTGAAATAGACATGTTGGCATTCATAAAAAAAACAGAAAAAAAATGAAAATTAATATTTTCATAACATTGCTAGTATTAAGTCTTTTATCCTGTTCAAAAAAAGAAGATTTTTTACTATCGTCACCCAATGGAGAAATACAGATAACTATTACTAATAAGGATAATATTAGCACTTTTTCAGTACTATATGCAATGGATACAATTCTTAAACAGTCTGCTTTTGGTTTACAAGTAAATGAAATAAACTTTACGAAAAATGTATCTTATTTAAACTTTACTAAAGCCCAATTTGATGAAACGTGGACAACCGTAATTGGCAAACAACCTACTGTTCGTAATTATTACAATGAGTATAAATTCCACGTTGCTAAAAACAACGAAAAGCAAAAATTCTATGAGATCATTTACCGACTTTATGATAACGGCTTTGCCTACAGATACAATTTCCCTTCTGATGCCATAGGAGATAGTATACTGATTGAAAAGGAACTTACAGCGCTGCATGTAAATGGTGATTTTACCTATTGGGCATACAACGGTGAAAATCATAATTTAGGACCTATCCTAAGGTATGAAAAGAGCATTAAAAAGGTTCGTACTCCAATCGTTTTACAATTACAAAATAACAAATTCATGGCTATTCATGAAGCTGAAATAATTCAATTTGCACCTTTTTCCATTAATGCTTCTCTAAACAATCAATCACTTGGATTTAATACCACCTATTCAAGTCGCAAACAACCTTTTAAGACTTCATGGAGGGCTTTTATGATTGGGGAGAAAATAAATGATATTGTAGAGTCCAATCTATTGAAAAACTTGAATGAACCATGCAAAATTTCCGATCCCTCATGGATAAAGCCAGGAAAATCATTATGGGACTGGCGCGTATGGGGATATAAAACCGAGGACTCTTATACTTACCAACTTGATACAAAATCACACAAAAGATTAATTGATTTTGCCTCAAAAAATAACATCCAATACTTATTGATTGATGCAGATTGGTATGGTTCTGAATTTATGGAAAGTTCTGATCCAGCATCAGCAAGAGACGGAATTGATATAGAAGACTGCATTCAGTATGCAGCAGATAGAAAAGTTGGTATCTTCCTTTATTTAAATGATGTTGGAGCTAATAAATTTGGTTTGGAAAGAGTTCTAAAGCAATTTTCTGAATGGGGAGCTAAAGGAATAAAATATGGTTTTATGAAAGGGAATACTGAAGAAAAAGTAAAGCACACTCGTGAGGTTGTAGAACTTTGTGCCAAATATAAGCTAATGGTTGATTTTCATGATGACCCAATACCACCAAGCGGAGATGAGAGAACATGGCCAAATCTTATCACAAAAGAATATGGTCATGCTCAGGCAGATGCTAAAAAATCTTATTATCCAGAAACGGCAGTAAATCAACCTTTAATCAATATGATTGCTGGCACCATGGATTTTACTAATGGCTGGTTCGATTTAAACAATGCACATTCTAGAGTAAAAGTTTTTCAAGAATTACCTGGTACAGTAGTAGCTGAAGTTGCTAAACTTATAACCATTAACACAGGTTTGATGGTATTGCCTGACAGCCCTGAAGAATATTTAAAGAAGGGTGACCTATTTGATTGCATTCGAAAAATGCCTGCTCAATTTGATAGCTATAAGGTGATTGACGCTAGTCTTGATGAATTTGTTTGTATTGGTCGTGAATCTGGTGATGATTGGTTTATTGGTTCTCTTACCAATAGAGAAGAACGAACAATAATGCTGGACTTAAGTTTTTTACCAAACGACAAAAAATACGAAGCAACATTATATGAGGATGCTGATAATTCCCATTTTCTAGACAATAAAGAATCTTATACTATTCGAAAACAGCAAGTTAATTCTACAACAAAAATTTTAATAAAAATGGGTGCAGGCGGTGGAAATGCTATATATATCAAAAATATAATTGATCAGGAAAAATAACCAAACGCCAATATTTTGTATAAGTAAGGAGAATATTTAGGAGAAGGTTGCCTTGAAACCTACAAAATGACTGATAAAAAACTATTTGAAGATAATAAAGACAACTATTTAGGAAACAGAACCTAAAAACCTCTTAAAAATCATTCGGTCGTTTATTTAGTATTCAACCTGGTCATCAGACAAATTACATTAGCGTTGAAGTATCAAAATCTTGAACATCATCACGTAATCAAATGGTTTTCGTCCGCCTTTTCCCTGTACTACCTACTGAAGGCCTTTTTCTAAAATCGGTCTAAATACCTAAGAATCAACCTATTTATTAAATTTATCTAATGGATCTCCTATTTGATTTAATTTTGCAAGGCGTTTTAACTTGAATGGAAAAGCATTAATCACGTTGTCTTTTATCCTATTTCAAAGCCACAATTAACAAATTTCACGCTATAGAGGAGCCCTTAATCTTAAATAAATAAAATAAAGTCGTTTTTGTATAATATAGTCGCTGAAAAAGATATATATATTTGAGAAAAAATTTAAATACTTTTTTCTAACGATATCGTTTGAGTATTATTTAAAGCTTTAGAAATTGTATGAATGCAAAAATATGTAATTCAAATTAGTGATAATTTAGTTATATGAGGCAAATCAAAAAATATTTTATTTCAATTTAAACACTTTTAACTTTAGAATAGGCGTTGTTAATTTCCTTAAATAACGGAAATGTATAATCAAAATTACCAACTTAGATTATTAAATCAGACGATTTTTTTGGATAACCCAAAAACACATTCAATTAATATTAATCTTTATCTAAATGAATAATAACCAAAAAACAATCGGTAGTATGTCAAAAGGGCTTAAACGGCAGTTTAAGATGCTGACATTTACCATTGCTTGTTTTTCTGGCATTTTAGCAAAAGCCGAGAGCAGCCCTAGTACAAATTCTAATATCTCCAACTTTATGGAGATTCAAAAGCTGAATTGCATTTCAACCAGCACTATTAAATTCATTTCAGGTGATTTATCAAAACCTTTCAAGGATAATTCTTTGATGCAACAGGAAGTTTCGGGTATCGTAACAGATCAAAACGGAAATCCTATTGTAGGAGCAAATGTGGTAATACAAGGTACAAATACAGGTACCGTTACCGATTTTGATGGTAATTTTACACTGGTCGCTGGCGAAAACGATGTATTAGTTGTTTCGTATGTAGGTTTTGTAGAAAAAGAAGTAACTGTCACTACAGAAGGGAGTATACAAATCGCTTTGGAAGAAAGTCTTGCTGCTCTTGATGAAATTGTTGTAGTGGGGTATGGTACTCAGAAAAAAGTAAATCTTACCGGATCCGTTTCCAGCATTTCTGCAGATGAAATTGAAAACCGCCCTATTACCCAAGCTTCACAGGCCTTAGCAGGATTATCAAGTGGTGTGACCGTTCAGCAAGGTTCAGGAAGACCTGGTAATGATGGTGCAACTATTAGGATTAGAGGTATAGGTACTTTCTCTGGGGCCGGTAACGAGCCTTTGGTTTTGATAGATGGACTTGCCGGCTCGCTTAATGATGTAGACCCTAATAACATTAAAAGTATTTCGATCTTAAAGGATGCTGCGTCGGCATCTATCTATGGTACACGTGCTGCAAATGGGGTTGTTCTTATCGAAACAAAGCGAGGTAAAACAGGCCAAATGCAGGTAAGTTACAATGGATATGTAGGTGTTCAAGATGTGACCGCTCTGCCCGAGTTTGTTAACTCTACCACTTATGCAGAATTACGTAATGAAGCAAATGCTAATATGGGTTTAAGCCCTTCGTATACGGATGCTGAGATCGAAATATTTAAAAACCAGTCCGATCCTGATAATTATCCGGATGTACCTCATTTAAAAAACCTTTTAAATTCGGGCTCTGGTTTACAAACTAATCACAACTTTAGTTTTACAGGTGGAGATGCTAAAAATTCGTACCTCTTTTCGTTAGGATATTTAAATCAAGAAGGTGTAGTGGCAGAGAACGAATATGACAAATATAACTTCCAGCTGAATTTTGATAGTCAGATTAAAGAAAACCTTAACTTAAAAGTTAACTTAAGTGGGTATTCTGCCAATACAGATGAACCTCGCCATTATGAAGGTGATATGACACATATGATCAATTATGCAGTGCGTGAGGGACCTATATATGCTGGAAGAAAATCAGATGGAACTTATGGGTATCAGGACAACTACAGTCCTGAAGCTTGGTTAGATAGTGAGTCTTTTACAAATAGAAAAAACAAATACTTTATGGGAGGTACCGAGCTTGTCTGGGACTTCATGAAAAACTTTTCTTTAAGTGGTAAAGTGGGTTATCGTTTTTCTAACTATAGAGACAAGGAATTTGTATCAACTTTTGTTTTTGATGAGAACAAGTCACTTGGGCCTAATAGTCTTAGGGTAACTTCTGGTTTTGATAACCTTGTAACTTTACAGAGTTTGCTAAAATACTCGACACAAATTGATAAACATGAAATTTCAGCTTTAGCGGGTTTCTCTCAGGAAGAATACCATTCTGAGTATGTTCAAGGCTTTCGGGATGATTTTCCCAATAACCTTTTATACGAGATTAATGCAGGGTCATCAAGTAATATGCAGTCTTCTGGTTCTGCGGGAGAGTGGAGTTTAAGATCGTTTTTTGGTAGAATTAACTATACATTCAATGACCGCTATTTATTTGAAGTAAATGGGCGCTATGATGGTACTTCTCGATTTCCAAAGGATGGCCGATGGGGTTTCTTTCCATCTGTATCAGTAGGGTGGAAAGTTTCTCAAGAGGAATTTATGCAGGATGTGGACTGGGTAGACAATTTAAAGTTCAGAGCATCTTATGGTCAATTGGGTAACCAAAATATAGGTAATTACCCTTATCAAAATGTATTGAGCTTAGGCGAGAACTACACCTTTGGGGGCAATCTTGTTTCTGGAGCCAGATTAACAACTCTTTCTAATGCAAATATAAGCTGGGAGACTACTGCAGTGACAGATTTAGGAATTGACCTCAGTATTTTTAATGGAAAGCTTAATATGGTGCTTGATTATTTTGATAAAAAAACTTCAGATATTTTGTATCAGATTACTGCATCTGGAGTTTTAGGATTGAATCCTTCCACAGTTAATGCTGGTGAAGTAAGGAATACTGGTTTTGAACTTTATTTGAATTACCGGGAAACTCTTGGGAAATTTAGTTTCGGTATCTCACCTAACTTTTCGTACACAAAAAACAGGGTTACAAAATTAGCTGGGGGTCTTCAACAAGATATAAATAGAGGATTATTTGTGGGGCAACCTATCAATTCTACTTACGGATATGTGGCAGACGGTTTATTTGTAGACCAGAATGATATAGATAATTATCCAAGTCAACCTTATTCTTCAGAGCCCGGGTTCATACGTTATAAAGATATAAGTGGTCCTGATGGAGTGCCAGATGGTAAGGTTGACGCTACTTATGACCGTAAGGTAATAGGAAGTTATTTTCCTAAGTACTCCTTTGGAGCAAATATTCAAGCGGAATATAAAGGCTTTGATTTTTCTGTTTTAATGCAGGGATTAGCAGGCTTTAATAGGCAAATAGGATCATACCAGGCCCATGCATTTTACAATGGAGGTCAAATACAGCAGTGGCAAGCAGATAATCGCTGGACGGCTGAAAACCCTAATCCGAATGCTGAGTACGTTAAATTAACAAGTTTGAATGGCGGTAGTGGAACAATTTTCCCTTCTACATTCTGGGATAGAAATGCTAGTTTTTTAAGAATTAAAAATCTTCAGTTGGGTTATACATTCTCTCAGGAAGCTCTGGATCTCTTAAAAATAAAGAAATTGAGAGTGTATGTAACAGGACAAAACCTATATACGTTCAACGACTTTTATAAAGGATGGGATCCTGAAATGAGTCAGTCTACCGGTGATAACAGCCCTTTTTACCCAATTACCAGTGTATATACATTAGGTGTAAACCTAAATTTTTAATAAACGGTAAAGAGATATGAAAACAATTTTTAAAAACAGAACTATGAAAAGTTTACTACTAAAACTAAGTTTTCTGATACTTGTCTTTTCAAGTATTGGATGCTCCTCAGATGACTATTTTGATAAAAATCCTTTAGATGCGGTTTCAGATGCTACATTCTGGTCATCAGAGTCGGACGCTATGCTTGCGCTTGCAGGTTGTTACAATAATGGAGGGGCTTGGAGTGGAGAAAATTTTTGGTCAGCTCGGGGTGTTTTCTACCTCGATTTAATGGCGGGTTTAGGTTCAGAAAAAGAAATGATTCCAGATCATTTTACAGATGGGTCTTTAAACGCAGGTTACTGGGCAGTTGAAGGGTACTGGGATAATGCTTACAGGAAAATTGTTGCCTGTAATAATTTCCTGGCAAACATTGATGGGATTGATATGGATGAAGATGCCAAGGCAATTATGATAGGTGAAATAAAAACCATAAGATCTTATCAATATTTTAATCTCGCTTTATTTTTTGGTGATGTCCCTTTAATAACAACTGTTTTGAATGTAGAAGAGGCAAACAATGTTTCACGCACGCCAAAGGAGGAAGTTTACGCATTTATTGAATCTGAACTACGTGAGAGCTATGTAAACATTCCTGCTAACCGTCCCAGTGATGAAGATGGTAGGATAACTTCAGGGGCAACATTAGCTATTTTAGGTCGTGTCTTAATGGCAGAGAAAAAATGGAGTGAGGCTGCATCCGCTTATAAGATGATAATTGATAGTGATGCATATAGTTTGACTAATAGCTTTAGCGATTTGTTTAATGTTCAGAACGAGATTAATTCTGAATTTATACTTACCGCACAATATCAGGAAGATGTATACCCACATGTTCTTACACAATACCTGTATCCGGAAATTTATGGTGGCTGGCATCAATTCTCACCTTTTAATGAACACGTAAAGATGTATGAGTGCACAGACGGTTTGACCATTGAAGAATCTCCATTATATGATCCCATTAATCCTTACGAGAACAGAGACCCTCGTCTAGATTATACAATTATGATTTCAGATAGAACCCAGTTTCAGGGTAAGACATTTGTGAGCAGACCAGATAGTGACTCTCCAGATAGAATTACCCGTTACAACTGGAGTGGTTACTGTATCAATAAATTTATTGATCCTACTTTTGACGGGAACCTTATGAACTATGGTGGTAATTGGAGCATAATCAGATATTCCGAAGTTTTATTGAGTTATCTGGAGTCTAAATTAGAAGCCGGTGATCCTATAGATCAGGCACTTCTTGATGCTACGATAAATACTGTTAGAAACAGGGCAGACGTACAGATGCCGCCGATTAAAATTGGTTCAACAGAGAATTTGAGAAAAAAAGTAAGAAGGGAACGTGAAGTAGAATTAGCCTTTGAAGGTGTTCATTATTATGATATTTTGAGATGGGATGTTGCCGCAGGTAAACTGGACAGAGAGTTTACAGGCATGAAGTTAACTAATAACCCTGATGATTATACAGATTTTGATATAGATGAAGATGGATATTTTATGTATCTAGAACGTAACTTTATTGAAGGCGTCAACGAGTTATGGCCTATTCCTCAAGCTGAAATAGATGTTAATCCTAATCTTACACAAAACTCAGGTTATTAAAATTTCACAGAAATGGATTAGTCGATTTTTTAATTTAAAATAAATAAAATCATTTAGGATGAAACGTAGAAGTGCAATAAAATTAGGAGCTGTAGCTGCAGCAGGGCTTTACTTAAATCCGCTGTTGAGCAGTGCAAATTTTTTTAATTCTGAAAAACGTGGGCCATTTTTACCCACTTGGGATTCGTTATCAAAATACAAAGTGCCATCCTGGTTTAGAGATGCAAAGTTTGGGATGTGGGCACATTGGGGACCGCAGTGTGAGCCTGAAGCTGGAGACTGGTATGCCAGAGGGATGTATCAGGAGGGCTCATGGCAATACAAATCTCATATTGAAAATTACGGGCATCCTTCTAAATTCGGTTTTAAAGATGTTATTAATGGTTGGAAAGCAGATAACTGGGATCCTCAAGAATTAGTGAGTCTTTATAAAAATGCCGGAGCAAGGTATTTTATGGCGATGGCAAATCACCACGACAATCTGGATATGTGGGATAGCACGTATCAGCCCAATTGGAATTCGGTTGAAATGGGGCCTAAGAAAAATATTATAGAAGGTTGGAAAAATGCCGCCCGTAAAGAAGGTCTTCCATTTGCAATAAGTGTTCATGCATCTCATGCGTGGAGTTGGTATGAGCCCTCTCAACGCGCAGACAAAAATGGTCCGCTTGCCGGTGTACCTTATGATGGTAACTTAACTCTTGAAGATGGAAAAGGAAAATGGTGGGAAGGTTTTGATCCACAAGAATTATATGCACAAAATCACCCATTAAGTAAAGACAGTACTAAAGACGGTACCATACATAGCCAGTGGAACTGGGGTAATGGCGTTACTCAACCTTCAGAAGAATATTGTGAAAAGTTTTATAACAGAACTATTGAGCTTATAGACAAATTCAATCCAGATTTGCTATACTTTGATGATACAGCATTACCTCTATGGCCGGTGAGTGATGCAGGTTTACGTATAGCAGCATATATGTATAATAGAAGTTTAGAAAACAATAAAGAGGTCGAGGCTGTTATTACTGGAAAAATACTTGATGAAAAACAGAAAAAGGCCCTAGTTTGGGATATCGAGAAAGGTCAAAGTAATGAAATAGAACCTTTACCTTGGCAAACAGATACCTGCATTGGTAACTGGCATTACGATAAAGGCGTTTACAAAGACAAACGATACAAATCAGCTCAAACTGTAGTGCACAGTTTAATAGATGTAGTAAGTAAAAACGGAAATCTAATGCTCAATATACCGGTAAAAGGAGATGGGAGCATCGATGAGTTAGAACGAGCAATTGTTGAAGAAATAGGTGTTTGGATGCGTTTAAACGGAAAGAGTATTTACGGCACCAGACCATGGAAAATTTTTGGTGAAGGCCCTCAGCAGGAAAGCGCAGCAGCATTAACAGCTCAAGGTTTTAATGAAGGAAAAGGTAAACCGTTTACTGCAGAAGATTTCAGGTTTGTAACAAAAGGGAATAAACTATATGCTACGGCTATGAATTGGCCTGAAGATGGCAAGGTAGTTATCAAAAGCTTCAAGAATGGCTCAGAATATTATCCTGAAGGAATCATGAAAGTAAAACTGGTAAGCACGGGCGAAGAACTCAGATTTGAACGTACAGCACAAGGTCTTGAGGTTTATTTTCCAAAGGAAAAACCGAAGGGTTCCTATGCAAATGCTTTAGAAATTAGTTAAAAGAATAGAATTAAGATGAATTATATTGTTTGTGAAGAACCGGGAACTTTTCTCCTAAAAGAAAAAGAAGTTCCACAGCCTAAAAAAGGAGAATCTTTGTTACGTGTACGTAAAATAGGTATTTGCGGGACAGATATTCATGCATTTGGTGGTACTCAGCCTTATTTTAATTATCCACGTGTTTTAGGACATGAACTTGCAGCGGAATATTGTGAAGGTGAAGCAGAAGGTTTTGAAAAAGGAGAGGCCGTTACATTTATACCTTATTTTAATTGCGGTACTTGTGTGGCCTGCAGGACCGGCTTGACAAACTGTTGTTCTTCAATACAGGTATTTGGGGTACATATTGATGGGGGCATGTCTGAATATATTGTAGTTCCTGATCAATATTTACTACATGGTCAAGGTCTGGATTTTGATAAACTTGCTTTGGTAGAACCTTTGGCAATTGCTGCACATGGTGTACGTCGAGCTGCGGTAATACCTAATGATACTGTTCTAGTTATGGGTGCAGGGCCTATAGGTGTTGGACTAATTAAATTTGCACAACTGGCTGGAGCTAAAGTCATCGCAATGGATATTAACGATCATCGCCTTGATTTTTCAAAGAAAGAGCTGGCTGTATCTGCAACTATAAATCCTTTAAATGAAGATATTATGGAAGCCCTAGCAAGGATTACTAATGGGGATATGCCTACTGTAGTAATAGATGCTACCGGCAATCAAAAGGTAATGAACAGTGCTTTCCAATATCTGGCGCATGGTGGCAGATATGTTTTGGTAGGTATACAAAAGGGAGAGTTATCGTTTAGTCATCCTGAGTTTCACAAAAGAGAATCTACTTTAATGAGTAGTCGTAACGCAACAAAAGAAGACTTCAGATATGTAATAGAGAGTCTTAAATCAGGAAAGATTGATCCTAAAAAATACATCACGCACCGGGTAGATTTTCAGGATATGCCGGGAAGTTTTAGCTCACTGGTAAGTACAGAAAATAATGTGATTAAAGCACTCATAGAACTTAGTTAATTTATTAATCAGATTTATCTTAGGTTAATGATATTAGATACACATCAGCACTTCTGGAACTATGAATCAGAAAAACATTCATGGGTTTCTGATAATATGGCGGTTATAAGGCGTGATTTTTTACCTCAAGATTTGAAACCTGTTTACGAACAAAATGGGGTGAAAGGTTGTATTGCGGTTCAAGCCGATCAAAGCCTCGATGAGAATACATTTCTGTTATCTCAGGCGAAAAATAACAAATTTATTAAAGGTGTTATTGGCTGGGTAGATTTTCAGGATATTCACATAGAAGAAACACTGCAATATTATGAGAATGAGCCTTTAATAAAAGGGTATAGACACGTGGTACAGGCAGAAGCAGATCCTGCATTTTTACTTAGAAAAGAATTTTTAAGAGGAATAGCAAAACTTGAAGGAAGGGATTTAGTTTATGAAATCCTTGTTTTTTCACATCAGCTGCCTGCTGTTTTAGAATTTGTAAAGCATTTTCCAAATCAACAATTTCAAATAGATCATATTGCTAAGCCTTACATTAAAGAGGGGTATATTGATGCCTGGGCTTTGCTGATGAAAGCTATTGCCAATTATGATAATGTGAGTTGTAAAATTTCAGGAATGATAACCGAAGCAGACTTTAAAAACTGGAAAATTGAAGAATTAATGCCTTATATGAATGTAGTTTTGGAAGCTTTTGGTCCTAAACGAATTATGTATGGCTCAGACTGGCCGGTATGCTTGGTCGCCGGGAGTTATCCACAGGTTTTAAACGTTGCAAAACATTTCAGTCAGCAGCTCTCTAAGGAAGAGCAAGATGATTTTTTTTACCGGAATGCCCAAATAATGTACAATATTAAATAAAATATTGAATGAATTTAAACCTGAAAAATAAAATTGTTATAGTAACCGGTTCAGCAGGAATGCCTGGGAGTATAGGGTACACTATGATTTTTTCCTTAGCTGAAGAAGGAGCAATACCTGTTTTAATAGATCGCAATAAGCGAGGTTTTGATTACGAGTTACAATTGCGTAAAAAAGGGCTGGATTCCACTTTTTACCAAACAGATCTTTCTGATGCCTCTCAAATTAAAGATGCGATTGAAAAAATTAAACAAAAATACGGTCGTATAGACGTCATTATAAATAACGTAGGAGTTAATGATGGGGTTTCATTAGAAGCATCAATAGATGATTTTATGTACTCCTTAAAGTTGAATCTGGTTAGCTTTTATGCAGTGGTAAAATATGCATTACCTCTCTTAAAAGAAAGCAAGGGATCTATTTTAAATATCGGGTCTAAAGTGGCTATTACAGGCCAGGGAGGTACTTCTGGTTATGCAGCGGCAAAAGGTGGTGTTCTGGGCCTTACCAGGGAGTGGGCTGTAGATTTAATTGGTTATGGCATACGTTGCAACGCATTAATTATAGCAGAAAGTTATACCCCGGCCTACGAAAACTGGATTCAGACACTTGATAATGGTAAGGAGAAATTGCAGGCTATAAAAAATACGATTCCACTAGAAACACGTATGACAACACCTGAAGAAATTGCAGATACTGCACTTTTTACAATTTCGGAAAAGTCATCTCATACAACTGGCCAATTCTTGTTTATAGATGGTGGATATGTACATCTGGATCGGGCTCTATTACCATCTAAATAAGATTATTGCAATTATGGAAAATAAAAACAAAACACCTCTGGTGGCAAAAAATGTGTTGCTTCCGTTTATTTTAATAACTTCTTTATTTGCTTTGTGGGGCTTCGCAAATGATATAACAAACCCCATGGTTTCTGCATTTAAAAAAATTTTGGAATTAGATAACTTTCAGGCCTCCCTAGTTCAACTTGCATTTTATGGTGGTTATTTTACTATGGCACTTCCTGCAGCAATTTTTGTAAACCAGTACTCTTATAAAAAAGGGATTTTATTAGGTTTAGCACTTTATGTCATAGGTGCCTTGCTGTTTTACCCTGCGGCTGCTTATGAAGAATTTGGGTTTTTTCTAGCAGCATTGTATATACTTACTTTTGGACTTGCATTTTTAGAAACAACAGCAAATCCCTATATACTTTCTATGGGTTCAGAGAAAACCGCTACTCAGCGGTTGAACCTAGCACAGGCTTTTAATCCTATGGGTGCACTGCTGGGATTGGTCATTGCACAGAAATTTATTCTCGAATCCTTACAGTCAGATGATCTACTACCAAATGGTTCCCCGATTTATGCTACTTTGAACGAAAATGCAAAAGCTGTTGTTCGCACTGCAGATCTGGCGGTTATACGTGATCCCTACGTGATCTTGGGATTGGTGGTTATTGGTTTTTTGGTTGTGATTAGTGTTATAAAAATGCCACAAAATGAAAATCAGGAAGGTAAAGTTGTTATTGGTAAATCAATTAAAAGGCTGTTTAAGTCTAAAAAGTTTGTAGGTGGGGTTGTCGCTCAGGCATTTTACGTAGGTGCTCAGATCATGTGTTGGACCTATTTGTATCAATATGCAGAGTCTTTTGGGATTGACAACACCAGAGCTGTTAATTATGGTATTTCGGCTTTAATTGTTTTTCTGATAGGGCGGTGGGTAGGTACCGCTTTGCTGAAATATATTAATTCGGGTAAACTTTTACTCTTGTTTGCACTAGGCGCTTCAGGATGTACCCTTATAACCATTTTTGTTCCCGGTATGGTAGGATTACTTGCTTTAGTATGCATTTCATTTTTTATGTCTATCATGTTTCCCACTATATACGGGATAGCATTAGAAGGCCAGGGTGAAGATTCAAAATTTGGCGCAGCTTTTCTGGTGATGGCCATCGTGGGAGGTGCGCTTATGCCCGCACTGCAGGGCTTAATATTAGATCTGGGTGGAAATGGTTATACAGATATAAAGATATTGGGAGTTCCCGAAGTTAATTTTTCTTTTATTCTTCCTTTAGTTTGTTTTATGATAGTTGCCATTTATGGTTATTATGTTTTTAAAAATTATAATTCTAGAATAGATGATGAATTCAAATAGATTATGTTATGCCTGTGATTTAAAGGATGATCCTAAACTTATAGCGGAATATAAAAAGTATCATAAGTCCATTTGGCCCGAAATTCAGCAAAGTATTGTTGATGCCGGTATATTGAATATGGAAATTTATTTATGCGAAAACAGGCTCTTTATGATTATGGATGTAGCGGAACATTTCGACTCTGAAATAAAGCAGAAAATGGACAACGATAATCCCAAGGTCCAAGAATGGGAGAATTTAATGTGGAACTACCAACAAGCGCTTCCCAAAGCTGATAAAAATGAAAAGTGGATTCTTTTGGAGTGTATATTTAGATTAGGGTATAAAGTTTTATAATGTTGAGAAAGTGTTTACAACCTTTAAAAACCTTTATTTATTTTATAAAACTGAAGGTTTTTTATTTCTACGCCCCAAGAAAATGTTTATATAAAAATTTTCATTCTATTGTGGACAATTAAAAAATTTGCCTCCTAGGCATAATCTTGCACTCATTTTAGAATGGAATTATAGTGAAGATTCTTGCTGTTTTTTTTATAATAATTTCCTAGAATTCTTAATTACAATTAGGTAATTCGTAGACTTTGCTTTCGGTATTCTCCAGGAGTAATTTTAACCTTATTCTTGAAAATCTTAGAAAAATGCGGTGAATTGTTGAAACCTGTTTCAATTGCAATTGCCAGAAGTGTTTTATTTGTGGTAACGAGCAGGTATTGCGCTCTTTCAATTCGTTTTTCGTGTATATACTCCAACGGTCTTTGACCTGTATGCTCGAGAAATTTTCTGGAAAAATAATCCCTGTTTTGATTTGCATTTTCCGCAAGATCGCTCACACTTATAGTATTTTCTAGATTAAGCTGGATAAAATTTATGGCATCTAATACAATTGAGGATATTTTTTCTGAATTATTCGATTTGAAACTTAAGGTTTTTATAAATCTTGATAACAACATCAGGATAATCCCTTGACTTTCAAATTTTACAGAGGTTTTTATCGTTCTATTTAAATCTCTATACTCTTTGTAGTAGGCTTCTTTCTCATAGATTTCTGGATTGTCAGACCTGTTAATTCCTCTGCCCGGGTTGATTTTTAAGAGATTTTGGAAAATTGAAATATCCAATTCAGAGGCTTTTATTTTCATTATGTTCCTGTTGTTTTTAAAAAGCGAGATTCCATCAGGAGACTCCTCAAAAAATTGTACGAAATACTGACTTAAAAAATCAGTGCATTTCAAATTACAAACAGTAAAACTTGGAATGAGGTATAAATAACCTTGTACCATAGCTAAAGTTTCTGTAGCGCTTGATATGGCTCCTTCACCCGCGTCTATATAATACATTCTATAATAAGGACTAACTACATTATTGTAATTCCATCTTTTATTGAGTTGAACATAATCAATATTCAAGAGTGAAAAGGAATATGTAAAAAGGTTATTGTTCAAAGTGATATAATTTTAAACTATGTTAACTTATAGAAATTTCTAAAAACTGTAAATTCTAATTCAAAGTATTATTGTGATATTTTTTAAATTTACTAAATGCCGGATTAGGATTGCATCAGGTAAGTAGTTGCTTTTAAGATAACCTTATAACTATACTTTATCCTGCTTAGAGAAGTATTATCTTTTTACCAGTTAATTCAATAGTTTCATGGGTTTGGTAAAACCCCCTATTGCCTTTTTAAAGATGCTGTTGTAATAGGATAAACTGTTGAATCCGGAGTTTTATGCGTCTTCAGAGTTGGAACTGGATGTCTCTAACAAAAGTTTGTAGGAGTAGTTGATTCGTATTTTATTTAAAACACTAATAACAGGTTTTCCTATTCTCTTTTTAAAGTAGCGGCAGAAAGCAGACTTATTCCTTGCAGCTATTTCTGCAGCCTTCCCCAGTTTTATATCCTCCTTAAAATTTAGCATTATGTATTCTATTATTTATCCTTTTGTCTGCTGTGCGAACCTGTCTAGCTGATTAACACTCGCAAGGTAAGTATATTCCGGGTATTCGGAAAGGCGCCAAACTATTTCAAAAACATTTAAAATAGTTTCTGGAGTTTCATCAAGCAGATTTTGAAGATAATTACAGCGAAATATAAGAAAAAAAAACAGTTTTTGCAAAATTTTTGAAATTCTTTACCATTAAGCCCACCAAAAGATTTGATATTATTCCTAGAAGTTGTAATTTTCATCTGCAGTGATGTTTTTACCTAAATTGATGAAAATATTGGGATTGGAAAAGCCTTTTAACCCTTGGTTATAGTGGCTTTTCCTTTTCTTTTTAATTGAAACCTGCGGCTTTAAGGTGATTCAAAAATAACGTAAACCTGGTGCAAACCAAATAGGGCACTTTTATAGGATTCCAAAAAAGGAAAGAAACGAGATAGTAATAACTTTTGGAGGTTAAATTAAAATATTTGAACAATGTCAATATTCAGTCTTAAAGGAAAAACAGCAGTAATTACAGGAGGAGCAAGTGGAATAGGAAAAGCCATTGCCCATAGGTTTGCTGCTCAGGGAGCAAGTGTATACATCCTGGAATTCAATGAAGAGAAGGGAGAAGAAACCTTGGAAGAAATTGTTAAAAATGGAGGCAAGGCTAAATTTTATGAATGTGATGTATCCCACCAGGAGCAGGTTAAACATATTATGGCACAAATAGCTGAAGATGGTCCAATAGACATTTTGATAAATAATGCCGGGATTGCCCATGTGGGGAATGTAGAAAATACCAGTGAAGAAGACCTAGACCGGATCTACCAGGTAAATGTCAAGGGTGTTTATAACTGTTTAAATGCCGTGATACCTTATATGAAAAGGAAAAATAACGGATGTATTGTCAATATGGCCAGTGTAGCATCGGTAGTGGGAATTGCTGACAGATTTGCGTATTCTATGTCTAAGGGAGCAGCTCTAACTATGACTTACTCAGTAGCAAAAGATTATCTGGAACATGGGATTCGTTGTAATTGTATATCTCCTGCTCGGGTTCATACTCCTTTTGTAGATGGATTTATTTCAAAAAATTATCCTGGAAAGGAAGCAGAAATGTTTGAAAAACTTTCAAAAACCCAGCCTATAGGCAGGATGGGAAAAACCGAAGAAGTAGCAAACCTTGCGGTATATTTGTGTTCTGATGAGGCTTCTTTTATAACAGGAACAAATTTTCCCATAGATGGGGGTTTTATAAAATTAAACGGATAAAAATTAAAAATAAATATGAAATTAATAAGATTTGGTGAAAAAGGATTCGAAAAGCCAGGTGTACAGATGGAAAACGAAAAAAGAATTGATGTTTCAGATTTTGGTTCAGATTACAATGAAAATTTCTTTGGTAATGGAGGAATTGAAAGATTGAGATCTTGGCTGTTAACTAATCAAAGTACTTGCCCTGAAATTGATGAAAATGTGAGATTAGGAGCCCCTGTTACCCGCCCATCGAAATTGGTTTGTGTAGGTCTTAATTATGCCAAACACGCTGAGGAAAGCGGAATGGAAGTTCCCAAGGAGCCGGTCTTGTTTTTTAAGGCAACCAGTGCTATTGTTGGTCCTAACGATGATTTGATTATTCCAAAAGGCAGCCAAAAGACTGACTGGGAAGTAGAACTGGGCGTGGTAATAGGCAAGAAGGCTTCTTATGTATCTGAAGAAGATGCGATGGATTATGTGGCCGGTTATGTGCTTCATAACGATTATAGTGAGCGTGAATTCCAGATTGAACGCTCGGGGCAGTGGGTAAAAGGTAAAAGCTGTGATTCTTTTGCGCCTTTAGGGCCGTTTTTAGCTACCAAAGACGAGATTCCCAATCCGCATAAGCTAGATTTATGGCTGAAGTTAAACGGTGAAATCAAGCAGCAAAGCAACACTTCCGATTTTGTTTTTAACATTGCGCAGGTGGTAAGTTATATCAGTCAGTTCATGAGTTTGCTTCCGGGCGATATTATTTCCACCGGAACGCCTTTTGGTGTGGGGATGGGGCTTTCTCCACAACGTTTTTTACAACCTGGGGATGTGGTAGAACTGGGTATAAAAGGTCTTGGTTCCTCCAAACAAACTGCAAAAGCTTATAGTAACTCATAAAACGAGGATAGACAGACATTGACATTTTTTGTATTGACATCCAAATCGGGAGAGTCGGATAACCGGTGCCATGTCGGTTATCCGATAAAGATCTTCTCCCGGAGGATTTCTCTCTCAAATTTATAAATAATCTGGGTTGAGAATGAAATATGAAGGAGATCAAATTCTGCGGGCTAAGGCAAAAAAGTGCTTCCCGGAGCGGTTCTGCTTTCTCTGCGGATAAGTGCACTGAAGGGGATCAACTTCTTTGCCTGTTTACAAGACTGTTTTGACGAATCGCTTTCTCCCGCAATAAAGGGCATGACATTGGGGGAGCAATATAATAAATAGGATAGTGGTGAGGGGTGGGTTCTAATAATAGATTTGAGGCATTAATCAGTTTTTATTTCCTGATTTCTATGAGCAAGCTGTATATGAATTGTTTTTGTGGCCACAAAAACATAATGAAATTTCAAATCCTGCTGCATTGCCCCTTATATGAAAGAGAATATACATTCCTTTTCCGGTAGATGATATAGGCGGTTTCAGCAAATATAACTCGTTTAAGAATTTTAGATCCGGTGGACTCCTACAAAAAGAAATGCTTCCCAGAGTGAGGTGGTACCGATCCCGACTTTATTTGATGCTGTTTAATCACTATACCGAAAATGTAAATCCCGAAGGAATTCCAAATATTAAAAGACAGGGAGTCTCAGTGTATTGGGCTAGGCTAAAAATTCAGAAAAAATTAAGTAATGCATATGTTGGATCAAAATCCAGAAAGTCTAAAGAAATATTTCAGACTGTAACCGGAAAATAACAATGTCGTAAAATCGGCAAATAAGAATGTAGTGTTTTCGGAAAATAGTCATGTACTACTTTCGGAAAATAAGGATGTATGATCTTAGGCTTAATCTTTTGCCCCCGGGG
>Ga0307487_1000882_pt1 | contig 22396 bp, 19 predicted proteins | sample CBIW12metaG_FD_203665 | JGI IMG/M metagenome (GOLD analysis project Ga0307487, IMG submission 203665) | Sea-ice brine microbial communities from Beaufort Sea near Barrow, Alaska, United States - CBIW 1.2 | ecosystem: Environmental > Aquatic > Marine > Coastal | place: USA: Alaska | collected... | reverse complement strand
AAAACTTGCCGATTTAATCGTGCTGGATAAAAATCCTTTGGAAGATATCCACAATTCGAACACGATTATTTATACAATGGTGAACGGCAGGTTATATGATTCTGAAACCATGAACGAAATTGGAAACCATCCAAAAGAACGGGGCGAATTTTACTGGGAAAACAATAAATATAACCAGGCATTCCCATGGCATGAGAGCAATCAGAGTTTTACCGCTCCGGGTTGCTCCTGCCAGGCAACACATAATTAGGCATTACCCAGGTAAATCTAATAGCGTTTATAGGTTGAATTTAACGATCAATTGAACTGGTTCTCAAAAAATGGTTTTAATTAATATTAAAGATGAAAATTAAAAATCCTTTTAAATCAAGGCAAATTGATGAACAGCTTATAAGGGAACATCTGGCGCTGGAACGCACAAAACTGGCCAATGAGCGCACCCTGCTTTCTTATACGCAGGCTGCTCTTTATTTTTTGTTGGGTGGTCTTGCTTTATTTCAACTTGAGGAATATGTAGAATTGAGGTACATTGGGTACCTGGCCCTGGTTTTCTCAGGTTTGTTCTTCATTATAGGGATTTGGCGCTATCTCGCCCTCAAACGGAAAATGAAAAATTTATTGCGACCCTACAAAAATCCGGTCATAGAAGAAAAAAATGAAGAAAACTCTTTGTAGAAATTAAAGCTCGTGTTGCAAACAATAATCCATTATTTTCTTCATTTTATCGCCATCGGGGCTATTGCTTACTGGTATGATAAGGAGTACTGGAAACGAAACTGGCTTATTTTACTGGCAACAATGCTGGTAGATGCTGATCATTTTTTCGCAAGCCCGCTATTTGATCCCAATCGTTGCGGGATAGGCTTTCATCCTTTGCATTCAGAAGTTGCTATCATGATCTACATTCTTGGAGTTGCATATGTCAGGCATAAAATTTTTAGACTGATATTTATCGGCCTGTTATTCCATATGCTCACCGATTTTATCGATTGTTTGTGGATGTTTTCAGGTTGTGAGGAATGCTATTTTTCTTCGGAAATATATAATTGGTTTAATGTTTCAGGTTAAAAATTTTTGGGTTCCGGGTTCAAGGTTTGTGGTTTGTGGTTTGTGGTTAGCCCATGCCTGAATAAGGTTGATCGTTTTTAGTTTATTGTTAATATACATTTATTGATTCTTTTGGTTTTTCTGCGAAGCTCTGCGGAAATCTGTTGGAATTTTTTTTTCGCAAGGTCAGGGAAATTTTAAACCTTGAATTTGATTCATGGCAAAGAAAAATCCGTCAAGGAATTGCTTCCCGGACGGATCTTCTGACTAATCAAGAAAAATCTTATTTATTAAAATGCCCGCTTTCGTCTTCCGTGAGCAACCTGGATTGGATAAGAAATCGCTTTCCCAAAGGAATTTCAAGCGAAAAACTGGAACCCCTTCCATTGGTCAAATCTACGGTGAGATGCGTGTGTTTCCAGTATTCAAACTGGTCGCGGCTCATATAAAAAGGCACATCGGCTACTTCCCCTAAAAAAACATCATTATCGTCTATATAAAAATCGTCTTTAGGCAGCAGCATAGGCGAAGAACCGTCGCAGCAACCTCCGCTCAGATGGAAAATAACTTCTCCGTGTTGTCGCTTTAGTTGCCGGACAATTTCTTCAGCTTCCTTTGTTATTTCAACTCTTTTTAAACTCATTTTGCTTTCTAAAAGAATCCCAATTTATTTTTATCATAAGAGATCAACATATTTTTTGTTTGTCGGTAATGATTTAACATCATCAAATGATTTTCCCTTCCGAAACCTGATTTTTTATAGCCTCCAAAAGGAGCGTGCGCAGGATAATCGTGATAACAATTCACCCAAACCCTTCCGGCTTTTATGGCTCTCGGAATTTGATATAATTGATGTGCATCTCTTGTCCACACCCCGGCACCCAAACCATACATAGTATCGTTGGCAATTTCTATGGCTTCGGCTTCATCTTTAAAAGTACAAACGGATAATACCGGCCCAAAGATCTCTTCCTGGAAGATCCGCATTTTATTGTGTCCTTTGAATATGGTTGGCTGAATATAGAAACCTTTTCCCAGATCTCCTTTCAATTTTTTGGCTCCGCCCCCGGTCAAAACCTCGGCTCCTTCTTCCTTCCCAATCTTAATATAGGAAAGGATCTTTTCCAATTGATCGTTAGAGGCCTGTGCACCCATCATCGTAGTCATTTCAAACGGATCTCCCATAACAATGGCTTCTGTTCTTTCAATGACCTTTTTTATAAATGCATCGTAAATATCCTCCTGTATCAACAATCTGGAGGGAGCAGTACAAACTTCGCCCTGGTTGAAAGCAAAAAGCACGGCGCCTTCAATACATTTATCCAGAAACGCATCATCGTGATCCATAATGCTATTAAAAAATATATTCGGGGATTTTCCGCCCAATTCCATAGTCACCGGATTCAGGTTTTTGGAGGCGTACTGCATAATTAATTGTCCGGTGGTAGTTTCGCCGGTGAAGGCAACTTTATCCACAAGCGGACTTGATGCCAGCGGTTTTCCCGCTTCAGGACCAAAGCCGTGAATTACATTAAACACTCCCGGAGGCAATAAATGGGCGATCTTTTCGGCTAAAAATGTCGCCGAAGCAGGAGTTTGTTCCGCAGGTTTTAAAATCACACAGTTTCCCGCGGCAAGCGCGCCGGCAACTTTCCATGCCAACATAAGCAATGGGAAATTCCAGGGAATAATTTGTGCGACAACCCCAAGAGGTTCCCGAATGATAAGCGAAAGCGTATTTTCATTGAGTTCAGTGGCGGAGCCTTCTTCAGCCCGAATTACCGATGCGAAATACCTGAAATGATCAACGGCCAAAGGCACATCGGCATTCACGGTTTCCCGGATCGCTTTCCCGTTATCGGCCGTTTCCATTTCAGCAAATTCTTTTGCATTTTCCTGAATGACATCGGCAATTTGTTGTAAAATTGAAGCTCTTTCAGCAACAGATGTCTTGCCCCAGGCATCCTTCGCCTTATTTGCGGCAGCAAGCACCAATTTCACATCCTTTTCGTTGGAACGCGGGTACTTGGCGAGCATTTTATTATTGACGGGGGAATGATTGTCGAAGTATTTCCCATCGACAGGATCTACAAATTTCCCATCAATAAAATTGCCGTATTTCTCCTTAAATTTAGGTTTTGAATAATTCATAGTATATTTTTTGATTTAATTGATTGTAAACTACTATATTTAATCCTACAAAAACTTGAACATTCCTGCATTTTACTATGACATAACTACTTAATTAATAAATATTTTTTACTTTGAATGCTAATTTATTAAAACACGAAAACAGCCGTAAACTCAATACGCTTATTGAGAACAGGACGATTTACAGCGCAGATTATGCTGAACTGAACGTTTTTGAAACTCATAGTGTCGCCGAAAAAATAGAGCTGCAATTTGGCTTCCCGGTAATTGCAAGTATGCTAAGCGGAAAAAAAATAATGCACCTGAAAAACAAAGAAGCATTCGAATTTTTTCCAGGGGAATCTGTGGTGCTTCAGGCAAATGAAAAGATGAAAATTGATTTTCCAATTGCCACTGTCAAGAGCCCAACACGTTGTTTAGCCCTGGGAATATCTCCCGATAAAATACGGGAAACGGTTGAACTTTTTAACGAAAATACCCAGATAGAATTTGAAAATGACACCCATAATTTTAATGAGAGTTCCATTCATTTAAATAACAATGAACAGGTTCAATTTATATTGGACCGCATCTTTACTACTTTTTTAGGAAGCAATAAGGCCAAAGATGCTTTGGTGGACCTTATGGTTAAAGAATTGATCATAAGATTATTGCAAACCAGGGCAAAAGCTATGTTGGTAGACAATTCAATTCTTTTTGACAATAACAGGATGGCTTTTATTGTCAAATATTTGCGCGAGCATTTAACAGAAGATATCAGTGTAAATAAACTGGCGGCGAAGGCTTGTATGAGCACTTCCAATTTTCACAGAACCTTCAAAAACACCATAGGCGAGAGCCCAATTGATTTTTTAAATGGAGAACGTATTAAATTTGCGAAAAATCTCATTCAGCATACTTCCGGCAGATTTTCGGATATTGCAGTTAAAGCCGGATTTAATAATACCAGTTATTTCAACCGCCAATTTAAACGATTTGAAAAGATCACGCCCAATCAATATAGGAACATGACAAGGGTGAAGAGTGAAAGCTGGAAGACGGAAAACTGAAGACTGAAGACCTAAGACGGAAGTCGTTGTAAACTTTTCAAAAGTTTTGGACTTTGGAAAAGTTGGGCTCTTGCTGTTTTTTGGCTGATTTTCGCAGATTTTTTTCCCGCAGATTTTCGCAGACTGATCTTTGAGCTTTTTTCTGCGGAAATCTGCGGTTTTGATCTGCGATCCCGATAGCAATCGGGAGCGGGAATTTTTTTACACGCAAAATCTTTGGACTTTGGAAAAGTTACAAGTTGAACTCATTAGTGTCCATTAAAAAAGTTTAAATGTTCTTTGAAATTACTGATAATCTATACTTTACAAGCCTCATAGGCGCGTGACGATTTGAATTGATTAGGTTTAGCCTCTAAAAGTTGGCTAACACGAATCAAGGAAAATACGTTTTCTCTCAATTGACGGGTTATTTGCCCCAACGGGTTTTCGATGGGTTTGTGAAAAATCATAATGGAAACAAGTATGTAAAGCATTTCACTTGCTGGAACCAACTGCTTTGTATGTTATTCGGTCAGCTTACCAATCGGGAAAGCCTTCGGGACCTAATCGTTGCCCTGGATGCACATAGTGGAAAATCATATCACCTTGGATTGGGCAAAAGTGTTACCAGAAGTAACTTTGCAAAAGCCAATGAAGTTCGCAACTCAAAAATTTTTGAAGATTTTGCCTATCATTTGATTTCCATTGCAAGGGAATTACATTCTTCTGACGATTTTAAAGTCAAAGGAAACATTTATGCCTTCGATTCTTCCACCATAGATCTTTGTTTAAATGTCTTTTGGTGGGCAAAATTCCGAAAGGCAAAAGGCGGTATCAAACTTCACACCTTATATGATATTAATACCCAAATACCAGCCTTTCTGCATATTACCGCCGCTAATGTCCATGATGTAAAGGCAATGGATGAGCTAGTTTATGAAGCAGGTGCTCACTATATATTTGATCGTGCATACCTTGATTTCACCAGGTTGTACAAAATAAAACGTTGCTCCGCTTACTTTGTGATTCGTGCAAAGTCAAACACAAAATTCAGTCGGATGTACTCAAACAAAGTCGATAAGGTTACTGGGGTCCGATGTGATCAAATTGGAAAATTAAGCGGTTTTTATACCTCCAAAGATTACCCGGCAAAACTTCGTAGGGTGAAATATTATGATAATGAGTCAAACAGAACCTTTGTATTCTTGACCAATAACATGAAGATTTCTGCGGACAATGTTGCCTTATTGTACAAAAACAGATGGCAGGTCGAGCTGTTTTTTAAATGGATCAAACAACACCTGAAAATAAAATCATTCTGGGGAACATCTGAAAATGCCGTTAGAATTCAAATTTATTGCGCAATAAGTGCTTATTGTTTGGTTTCAATTGTAGCTGAAAAACTGAAATTGAAACGCTCCACCTACGAAATATTACAGGTCTTGGGCATCTCATTATTAGATAAAACCCCTATAAATGAGCTTTTTATAAATATAGATTTCAATAATGTCAAAGAACTTGACTATAACCAACTGACCCTCAGTTTATTTTAACTGGACAGTTATGAGTTGAACTCTTTATAAAACCTCCTCCATTTTCCTCCGGATCTCCTCCAGACACAAATTCCCTAAACTACCTACGTGGGTATGATCTATCTCCCGTTTGGGTTTGAAAGTACCGTCTGCAATTTGTTGCCCAATTTGTTTGTATGCATCCCTGAAAGGCACCCCGCTTAAAACAAGATCGTTTAAGGTATCCACACTAAACAGGTAATCGTATTTTTTATCGTCAAGGATGTCAGGTTTTACCTGGATACTTTTGATGGAAAACATCATCATCTCCAGACAGGATTTTAATTCCTGGATCGCAGGAACAATAATTTCCTTGGTGAGTTGCAATTCCCGGTGATATCCGCTTGGCAGATTGGTTGTCAACAGCGCCAACTGGTTTGGAACTGCCTGGATCTTATTGCATTTTCCCCGGATGAGTTCAAAAACATCCGGGTTTTTCTTGTGGGGCATGATGCTGGAACCGGTGGTTAATTCGTCCGGAAACGAGATAAAACCGAAATTCTGGCTCATATACAGGCAAATATCCATCGCCATTTTTGCAAGGGTAGACGCGACACTGCTCAGGGCAAAAGCGGTGCTTCTTTCGGCTTTTCCGCGGCTCATTTGTGCGGCCACGACATTGTATTTCAAGCTTGCAAAACCCATTTCAGCAGTGGTGAAATCCCTGTCTATTGGGAAAGAACTCCCATATCCGGCAGCACTTCCAAGAGGATTTTGGTCGACAACTTTGTAAGCTGCATTCACAAAATGCAGATCGTCGATCAGACTTTCGGCGAAAGCGGAAAACCACAATCCAAAAGATGAAGGCATGGCGATTTGCAAATGCGTATAACCGGGAAGCAATACCTTTTTATGCGTTTCGGCGAGCTCCATTAAAACGTCAAAAAGTTCCTTAGAATGGCTTTTTATTTCTGAGAGTTCATCCTTCAAATACAAGTGAACCGCTACTAAAACCTGATCGTTCCTGGAACGGGCCATATGTATTTTTTTTCCCGTATCGCCCAATTTTTCGGTCAGGAGAACCTCTATTTTGGAATGTACATCTTCAAAATCATCTTCAATAACAAAGTTTCCTTCTTCAATGGTTTTACCAATATTTTCCAGTTCATTTACCAGGGATTCAGTTTCTGATGTTGTCAATAAACCTATTTTCCCCAACATTTTTGCGTGGGCTTTGGAAGCGATCACATCGTATTTCGCGATCACCAAATCCAGCTCCCTGTCTGATCCAACGGTGAAAATATCTATTTTTTTATCGGTGGTAAATCCTTTTTCCCAGAGTTTCATTTCTTTTATTTTAGTATCCTGAATAATTTACAAAGGTTGCGATTTCAATTTCAGGATCTTATTAAATGTTGTTCTAAATTTTATTTATGCTTGTGCTGTTTTTTAGCCACGAATGTTTTTATTTATTTTCTCTCTGGTTTTTCTCCTGGTTCTTAGTTCTCAAGTCCATTTTTTTTAGCCACGAATGCACGAATATTTTTATCTCTATTTTCTTTTGTCTTTTGTCTTTTATCTTGTTTCTTGGCTCTCACATCGTTTTTTTTAGCCACTAATGCACGAATGTTTTTATTTCTCTCCACTTTCCTCTTTATTCTATTATCTCAAGTCTATTTTCTTTTGTCTTGACTCTTGATTCTTGGCTCTTAAGTCTTTTTTCTATACTCTTTTTTCTTCCCCACTTCGTACTTCTAACCTCGCACTTCCAACTTCGTACTTCTAACCTCGTACTTCGTGCTTCTACCTTCCCACCACTTTTCCCAGCAACTTTATATAAAGATCGATCCCTTCTTCAATTTCATTTAAATAAATAAATTCATTTGCAGAATGTGACCGGGTGGAATCCCCGGGACCTAATTTAAGCGACTGGCAAGTCAACACCGCCTGGTCTGACATAGTTGGCGAAGCGTAGGTTTTCCTGCCCAATGAAATTCCCGCCTTCACCAATTCGTGTTCAACCGGAATGGAAGATGAGTTTAACCTGAGCGATCTCGGTTTCATTTCACAAGGTGCATTTTCTGCAAAGACCTCTGCCACCTCAGCATTGGTATATTTATCGTTTACGCGCACATCCACCACCAAATTGAGTTCTGAGGGAACTACGTTGTGTTGAGTACCGGCATTTATTTGGGTTACGGTAACTTTTACTTCGCCCAAAAATTCAGAAACTTTTTCAAATTTAAAATCCCTGAACCATTTAAGAACTTCAATCGACTTGTAAATACAGTTATCGTCGTTTGGATGTGCCGCGTGGCCGGGAGTTCCGGTCACTTTGGCATCAAAAACCACCAGGCCTTTTTCGGCTACCGCAAGGTTCATCAAGGTCGGTTCTCCCACAATTGCCACATCAATTTCCGGAAGGCTTTTCAAAACCGAATTCAATCCGTTTGGACCTGAATTTTCCTCTTCGGCAGAAGCGACGATCACCAGGTTATACTTCAGATCCTTTCTGTCATAAAAATGGGTAAAGGTTGCTATAAGCGAAGTCAAACATCCTCCGGCATCATTGCTTCCCAGGCCGTATAATTTTCCATCTTCCACCTGCGCATCAAAAGGATCCCTGGTATAAGCTGCATTTGGTTTTACCGTATCGTGATGAGAATTGAGCAACAACAAGGGTTTTCCTTCCTGAAAATGCTTGTTGAAGGCCCAAATATTGTTATTTTCCCGTTGAAACGGAATGTTTTGTGTTTTGAACCAGGCTTCAATATGTTCGGCAGTTTTGTTTTCTTCGGTTGAAAATGAAGGGGTGGCAATAAGGTTTTTAAGTAATTCTATGGCATTTCGCGTAAGTTCCTGCTGGGTCATTTTTAAAGGCTTATGGTTGTAAATTTTTGATTTTGTTTGCTGATCATTTTAATGCTTCCTACGCACACTTTTGATACATTTCTCTCTAAAGCATTAAAACAATTATGAAGTTTCGGCAACATTCCGTCTGCAATGATCTTATCTTCTTTTAATTGCTGATAATTTTTACTGTCGATATGTTCAATTACCGAATTTTCATCATTCACATCCATTAGAACCCCTTGTTTTTCAAAGCAATAATAGAGATCTGTTTCAAAATCTTCACTCAAAGCTATAGCGATTTCTGAAGCGATCGTATCGGCATTTGTATTCAGCAACTGTCCATTTTTATCGTGGGTAATGGCACAAAAAACAGGCGAAATTTCATTGTTTAAAAGCAAAGTAATCATTTTTGTATTTACTTTCTCCACATCCCCAACAAACCCGTAATCAATTTCTGCCACAGGCCTTTTTACCGATTGAATACTGTTCAAATCGGCGCCGGAAAGTCCCAAAGCATTGCAATTGCCGGCTTGCAGTTTGGCCACTATGGTTTTATTTACCAATCCACCGTAAACCATGGTGATCACCTTTACGGTTTCGACATCTGTAATTCTTCTGCCTTCGTTCATTTTGGTTTCAATTCCCAGTTTTCCGGCAAGTTGCGTGGCCAGTTTTCCGCCGCCGTGAACAAGGATCTTCAGTCCTTCAAGTTTCGTGAAATCGACCAGGAATTCGTCCAGGATTTTTTCGTCTTCAATTAATGATCCTCCTATTTTTATGACTGATAATTTCTTCTTCATAACCTGTTTTCAATTGTTTTCCAGAATTCGTTTCAACACCACCTGGGCGGCATAAGTCCTGTTATTGGCTTGCTGAATAACGATGGATTGTTCGCTGTCCAAAACTTCATCTGCCACCACTACATTTCTTCGCACCGGAAGGCAATGCATAAACCTGGCTTCTCCCAGTTTTTCCAGGGTCATCATCCAGTTCGGATCGGTATTTTCAACTTTTCCGTAATTTTTATAAGAGCTCCAGTTTTTAGAATAAACAAAATCGGCATCTTTTAAAGCCAATTCCTGATCATATTCAATTTTACTTTCTTTGGTGATTTCAGGATCCAGTTCATAGCCTTTTGGATGCGTGATCACAAAATCAACGTCTATCAACTGCATCATCTTCGCAAATGAATTTGGAACGGCGTGTGGCAAAGCCTTTGGATGTGGCGCCCAGGACAAGACCACTTTCGGTCGTTTTTTTTGCTGAAATTCGGTAATGGTAATTGCATCCGTCAATGCCTGCAAAGGATGCGCTGTCGCGCTTTCCATATTTACAACGGGAACCGAAGCGTATTTCCGGAAACTTTTTAAGATTTGTTCCTGTCCGTCCTTTTCTTTATCGGTCAGGCCCGGAAAAGCCCGCACCGCGATAATATCCACAAATTGCGAAATCACGGCCGCTGCTTCCTTGATGTGTTCGGCCGTGTTGGCATTCATTATACTGCCGTCTTCAAACTCAAGTGCCCAGCCTTCAGAATTTATATTCATCACCATAGTCTGCATTCCCAGGTTTTGCGCCGCTTTTTGCGTGCTCAAGCGCGTGCGCAAACTCGAATTGAAAAACAGCATTCCAATGGTTTTATGTTTTCCCAAATCTTCGAATTCAAAAGGATCTTTCTTCAGGGAAATAGCCTCCTCAATCAGTTCCTGAACATTTGGAATATCTTCTAAATCTAAAAATTGTTTCATTTTTGTACTAAGTTTAAGGTTGCATTCTTTAGCCACGAATGCACGAATATTTTGCTTTTGTCACTTTTCTATAGTCTTGTTTCCTAAGTCTTTTTCTCTTCTCTATTTTCTTTTTCCTACTTCTAACCTCGCACCTCTACCTTTCTTTTAGTCTTGGCTCTTGTCTCCCAAGTCTTTTTACTATTTTCTTGATTTTCGAATCCTTCTCTAAGCCACGAATGCACGAATATTATATATTCTTTTGTCTTGTCTCCTGGCTCTTGATTCTTAAGTCTCTTTTCTATTCTCTTTTTTCTATAGTCTTGATTCTTGTCTCTTGAATCTTAAGTCTATTTTCTTTTCTCAATACTCATATCTAACATCTCAATACTAACCAAGGCTTCAAAAAACCGATCAATATGTTCTTTTTTTACCGTTAATGGCGGAAGTATCCTGATCAAATTTTTGTTGTTGGAACCTCCGGTGAAAATGTGTTTTTCATAGATGAGTTTTTTTCTCAGTTCAGCAACATCAAAATCGAATTCGAGGCCGAGCATAAGTCCGCGCCCTTTTATTTTCTTTACCTGCGGAAGGGATTTCGCTTTCTCAAAAAAGTAAGCCGAAATTTCGTTCACATTAGCTATCAACTTTTCATTTTCAATAACTTCCAAAACAGAAATTGCCGCCGCGCAAGCCAAATGGTTTCCGCCAAAAGTGGTGCCCAACATGCCGTATTTTGACTTGATCCTTGGGTGAACCAGAATTCCTCCAATAGGAAAACCATTTCCCATTCCTTTGGCAACCGTGATAATGTCCGGCTCGATTTGATGATGCTGAAACGCGAAGAATTTTCCGCTTCGCCCGTAACCGGATTGTACTTCATCCAAAATCAGGATAACCTTGTTTTTCCTGCAAAGTTTTTCAACTTCCTTAAAGAATTCGGTAGTTCCCTGGTCCAAACCGCCAACACCCTGAATGGGCTCAATAATAACGGCACAAACATCATTTTTGGCCAATTCATTTTCCAATGCTTCCGAATCATTTAACGGTAAAAAGGAAACCGAATGTTGGCAATTTAAGGGAGCGTTTATTTTTTCGTTATCTGTAACGGCAACCGCAGCAGAGGTCCTGCCATGGAAGGCATTTTCAAAAGCGATGACCTTTGCTTTTCCGGTTTCAAAAGAAGCCAGTTTTAAGGCATTTTCATTGGCTTCTGCCCCCGAATTGCACAAAAACAGCTGATAATCCTCACAAACGGACAATTTCCCCAGTTTTTCGGCCAATTCTACCTGCAGAGGATTTTGAACAGCATTGGAGTAAAATCCGATTTTTTGGATTTGATCCGTGATCTTTTCCACATATTTCGGATGAGTATGTCCAATGGAAATAACTCCATGCCCGCCGTAAAGATCCAGATATTCCTGTCCGTTCTCATCATATACAAAAACGTCCTGCGCCTTTACTGGAGTTATGTTATATAAGGGATATACGTCAAATAGTTTCATTTTTTTGTGGTTTGTGGTTCGAGGTTTGTGGTTTGTGGTTTATGGTTAGAGATTAAACTTACATTTCAATCTTCTGTTCTTAGCCACGAATGCACGAATATTATATATTCTTTTGTCTTGTTTCCTGACTCTTAATTCTTAAGTCTCTTTTCTATTATCTTTTCTCTATTTTCTTTTGTCTTGTCTCCTGGCTCTTAATTCTTAAGTCTCTTTTCTATTATCTATTCTCTATATTCTTTTGTCTTGTTTCCTGGCTCTTGATTCTTAAGCCTCTTTTCTATTCTCTACATTCTTTTGTCTTGTTTCCTGACTCTTGATTCTTGTTTCTAAATTCTCAAATCTAAGATCTCAAATCTATTCATGTTTTGGAAATCTGGTTTATCTTCTCGAAGGAAGCGACAATTCCTTTGATCAAAGAAGAGCTCAGTCCCCCGTGTTCCATTTGGTTCAGGCCTTCAATGGTGCAGCCTTTTGGGGTGGTCACTTTGTCAATTTCCTGCTCGGGGTGATTTCCGGATCCTATCAACAAACTTGCTGCGCCGGAACAGGTTTGCATCGCCATTTCCTGGGCTTCTTTAGCGTCAAATCCCAATTGAATAGCTCCCTGGGTCGTGGCGCGAATTAGCCGCATCCAAAACGCGATCCCACTTGCACAGATCACGGTTGCGGCCTGCATTTTTTCTTCCGGAATGGAAATACTCGTGCCCAAACGGTTGAAAATGGCTTTTGCGAGATCGATGCGTTTTTTTCCCTTTTCGTTACTGCAAATGCAGGTCATGGATTTTCCCACGGAAATCGCGGTATTGGGCATACTTCTGATAATATAATGATCGGTACCGATAATGGATTCCATCCTTGAAATCGTAAAACCGGTAATTGTGGAGATCAGGACATGTTTTTCGTTCAGCAGGTCTTTTACCTCGTGTAAAATAGCTTCAAACTGACTTGGCTGGACAGCGAAGATCAGGATATCTGAATTTTCAACCGCCAACCGGTTATCTGAAGTTACCGTTACTCCTTTATATTCTTCGAATTTTTGGATCGCATCCGGATTTCGTTTAGTCAAATAAAGGGTGGTTATCGCGTTGGTGGTAATTAAACCTTCAGCAATGGCAATTCCTAAATTTCCGGCACCTATAATGGCTAATTTCATCTTTAATACTTTTTAGTTTTTGTGTATGTTCCGTTTTTCTTCGGAATTGATTTTACAATTAAAAACAACTCGCTTTTAATTGCAGTCCTTCGCTTTCCTCAAAACCAAACATCAAATTCATATTTTGTATGGCTTGTCCGCTGGCGCCTTTCAGCAAATTATCAATGGCACTTGTTATCAACAAAATACCGTCGTGTTTGTGTAAATGAAGGTGACAATGATTGGTATTGACCACTTGTTTTAGATGGATCTCGTGTTCTGAAACCTGCGTAAAAGGAGCTTCGGAATAAAAAGAGCTGTACATTTTTTTGGCATCTTCCAGGCTTCCGTCAAACCTGGTATAACTTGTGGAAAAAATTCCCCTGGTAAAATTTCCCCGCTGCGGAAGCAAAAAAATGTTCGGTTTACCGTGCTGAAGGGATTCCAGGCTCTCCCCTATTTCTCCCAAATGCTGATGGATAAAAGGTTTATACCAGGAAATATTGTTGTTTCTCCAGCTGAAATGCGTCTTGTCATTTAATCCCACGCCTACTCCGGTACTGCCAGTTGTGGCATTTACATGAACTTCATTTAAAAGCTTATTTCCTTCAGCCAATGGCAATAAAGCAAGCTGAATAGCAGTGGCAAAACAACCCGGATTTGCGATGAATTGAGCTTTCTTAATCGCCGATTTGTTTAACTCGGGCAAACCGTAAACGAATTCTTTTCCGTTGAAATTCGAATCTTTTTCCAACCTAAAATCATTGCTTAGATCGATGATCTTTGTTGTGGACGAAAATTGATTTTCATTTAAAAAGGAAGTCGAATTTCCATGTCCAAGGCATAAAAAAAGCACATCGACATCGGCATTTATTTCCCCTGAAAACTTCAAATTTGTGACACCCAATAAATCCTCATGTGCATCGCTTACCGGGTTTCCGGGTTTGGTGGTGCTGTACACAAAGTCTATTTCAGTTTTTGTGTGGTTCAGCAAGATCCTGATAAGTTCCCCGCCCGTGTAGCCCGAGCCACCTATAATACCAACTTTGATCATTTTATTTTTTGTTTACCGATTGGTGAATTTTTGCGGCATTGGACGAAATTTTGATAAAGCCTTTAGCATCATCGGCTGTCCATGCCTTATTGACCTCTCCATAGGTTCCAAACTCGGCGTTCATCAAATCGTGTGTGGATTTAATTCCGTCAATCGCAAATCTGTATGGATGCAAACTTACCCAAACCTCTCCCGAAACATTTTTTTGGGAATCTTCCAAAAATGCTTCTATGTTGCGCATTACCTCATCCAGATAATTCCCTTCATGAAGCAACATTCCATACCAGTTGGCCAGGTAATCTTTATGGTGCAATTGCCATTTGGTAAGCACGTGTTTTTCAAGGCTGTGATGGGCTTTGATGATGATGAGCGGCGCGGCGGCTTCAAACCCAACCCGGCCTTTGATCCCGATAATGGTATCGCCCACGTGAATATCCCTTCCAATTGCATATTGGGACGCTATTTCTTCAAGTTTTTCAATATTTTCGACAGGTTTCCCCTTTTTGCCATCCAGGGCGACCAACTCTCCTTTTTCAAAAGTCAGTTTCACTTTTTGGGTAGCCAGATTGGTGAGTTTGCTTGGGTAAGCCTCATCTGGCAAGGGAAGGTGAGAAGTCAAGGTTTCTTCGCCGCCTACACTTGTACCCCAAAGTCCTTTGTTGACAGAATATTTGGCTTTGGCCCATTCTAGATTGACACCTTTACCTTTTAAATATTCAATTTCTTCTTGTCTGGCCAATTTTTTATCCCTAATGGGGGTGATAATCTCAATTTCCGGGGCTAAAACCTGGAAGATCATATCAAAACGCACCTGGTCATTTCCCGCGCCCGTACTGCCATGAGCAATATATTTTGCGCCGACTTTTTTTGCGTATTTAACGATTTCCAATGCCTGCACGATTCTTTCGGCACTTACTGAAAGTGGATAGGTATTATTTTTTAATACATTTCCAAAGATGAGATACTTCACGACCGTATCGTAAAAAATTTGTACCGCATCAATGGAATGATAGGAAGCAGCTCCCAGGAGCAAGGCTTTATCTTCGATCTCTTTTATTTCCTTTTTGGAAAATCCTCCGGTATTAACGCTTACCGCGTGGACTTCAAATCCTTCTTCGGCCGATAAATATTTGGTGCAATAGGAAGTGTCTAAACCTCCGCTGTAGGCTAAAACTAATTTTTTCATTTTTGATTGTCTTTTTTTAAGAAAAGGGATTCTTTAATACTTTTAAGTCGTTTAAAAACCTTTCCGCTGTATTCGTGTTTGTGTAGTTTGGCTTTTTCTTTTACCGCCGGGTCATAAAGCATTCCGGTGCAAAGGCACATTTTTCTGTCGGTACGGGTTAAAATATCATAATTTTTGCAGGTTTGGCAGCCTGTCCAAAACGCGGGATCATCGGTAAGTTCAGAAAAAGTGACAGGTTCATATCCTAAATCGTAATTTATTTTCATAACCGCCAATCCGGTAGTGATCCCAAAGATTTTGGCTTCGGGAAATTTCTCCCTGCTGTATTCAAATGTTTTACTCTTAATGGCTGTCGCCAGTCCCTGGCCCCTGTAGTCTGAAACCACAATTAAACCGGAATTGGCCACGTATTTGCCGTGTCCCCAATTTTCTATATAGCAAAATCCCGCAAACTTATCGCCATCTAAGGCAATAATGGCATTTCCATTTTGAATTTTGGTGATGATATAATCCGGGGTGCGCTTGGCAATACCGGTACCACGTTGTTTTGCAGATTCTTCAATAGTGTCACAAATAATTTGTGCGTATTGAATATGCGAGTTGTTGGCAATAACTACTTGCATGTTGTCTTTAAATTAAATTGATAAAAAAATAATGATTTTCTAAAAGGGGGAGTTGGACACACCTAACTCCAAAATAGTGTAGCACCCCTACGGGCGGCGTGAAGTAACCGGGCGGTTTGGCATAATGACATAAACATTCCCCAGAACAAAAAGTTCTGAAAAAACGTTTAATATATTAGCCTTGTTTTGCATTTTCTTTCAAAAAAAGTATATGTTCATAAATTGAACAGTACAATAGTATAAAATTATATTAACTTATGTTTTCATAGTATGTTAAAATTTGAATATTTTTTCGCATTTATCTTAATTTCCGGCTGCAGCCGTAGCTAGAGCTTCCAGGATGCTTGCAATTTGTTGAAGTTGGGTTTCATTTCCGTTAATTCCATGCCTTAGTTGGAAATAAAGAGGATCGTTATAGGAAATTTTCACAATGCCATTCTGATCTTCCCATACCAACATTTTTAGGGGCAAATCCAATCCAATTGTTTGTAAATTTTGCATTAACGGGGTTTCCAGATTAGGATTTCCAAAGATGATCAGCTTTGTTGGCCTTAGTTCCATTCCAACACTTGCAGCATTGGCCTGATGGTCCGGCTGCACAAAGATTTGAAGATTTTCATCTGAAGAAATCGCGTTTTCCAGGCTGGAATAGGTTTGTTCAAAATCCCGGTTGCTTTCAACAGTGATAATTCCTTCCCCGGCTTCAGCAATTAAATTTCCTGCCCTCTTTACATCAGAATTTGTGGCAGTATTCGTTAAAGTTTCCAGTACCCCGGAAACCTGCCCTAAGGTTGCGGTATCCTGAAGCTGGTAACGCGACTCCAGATACGCGACAGAGTTGTACATTGCAAATACTAAAGCGTCATTATTTTCAAAAAACAGGACTTTTTGCGGCAGGTCCAAACCGGCCAACTGGTTTTTTTGCAGTAGTGGAGTTCCAAGATCCGGATTTGCAAAAAACACAATTTTAGTTGGATTTAAAACCCTTCCCACAGCACGGGCATTCGCGGCGTGATCTACTTCTGCAATAATACTTAGTGCCTGGTTGGCATTTAAAGCCTCAATAAAATTGGAATAAGTAGCGTCAAAACTGTTGTTACTTTCAGAAAATCTTGTTCCCCGAACGTTTAAAACATCTGCAGAAAAAACCACATCTCCGGGCTCATCGTTATTGCAAGCCATCAATATTGGAAGGAAGCTGAGCAGGCACATTATTTTATTCATAATTTAAAATCTAAATCGCACGAAATTTAAGTCATAACCGAATACTAAAATATAACTTTAAGAACTTTTAACCCGTAATGTTAAGATATTTAATTCTGTATTATTTTTTGCCCGAAATAAAGGTCGGCAGGGATTTTTTATCTGAAAACCTGTATCTTTATCGGCATTGGATCAATTTCAATAACTTCAAATAACCAGCCAAAAATCATTAAAGTATGTATGTAGCTATTGCAGGAAATATTGGTTCGGGTAAAACCACGCTTACTAAATTATTAGCAAAACATTATAAATGGGAACCTCATTATGAAGATGTATTGGAAAATCCTTACCTGGAAGATTTTTACAATAAAATGGAGCGATGGTCCTTTAATCTTCAAATTTATTTTTTGAATAGCCGTTTCCGCCAGATCCTGCAAATTCGTGAAAGCGGCAAAAAAATTATCCAGGATCGCACCATTTATGAGGATGCTTATATTTTTGCGCCAAACCTTCATGCCATGGGACTTATGGCTAACAGGGATTATGAAAATTACAGATCCTTATTTGATATGATGGAAAGTGTTGTTCAGGGTCCCGATCTATTAATTTACCTTAGAAGCAGTATTCCAAACCTTGTTTCCCAGATACATAAAAGGGGAAGGGAATATGAAAACACAATTTCAATTGATTATCTTAGTAGACTAAACGAGCGCTACGAGGCCTGGATACACAATTATGACAAAAGCAATTTGTTGATAATTGATGTAGATGTTACAAATTTTGTGGACAATCCGGAAGATTTAGGAAATATTATAACCAAAATTGACGCAGAATTGCACGGGTTATTTTAATTTTTTTGTTATGAAGACAGCACCCAAGAGACCAAAACACAAGGGTTCTGCGACTTTGATGAAAAACCCCCATTTGGAAAAGTTAACCAGAACACACATTGCTTTTCCGCTGATTTTATTTTCGGTGATTTCGGCAATTTTAATCTATTACGGCATGGTAGAAAAGGGGTTCCAAATCCCAAAAATGATCCTTCTTTTTACAGGCGGATTTTTCTTATTCACGCTGGTCGAATATTTGATGCACAGGTATTTATTTCATTTGCCGGCAACAAGCCCAAAACGTGAAAAGATTGCCTACACCATGCACGGTGTGCACCACCATTATCCTAAAGACAAATCCAGGCTTGCCATGCCACCTATACTGAGCATTCTCCTGGCAACGCTCTTCTTTCTAATATTCCGCAGCCTGATGGGCGATTATTCTTTCGGATTTCTGGCCGGGTTTTTAATGTGTTATACCGTTTATTTAGCGATTCATTATTCCATTCACGCCTTCAGGGTTCCCGGAAATTTCCTGAAAATATTATGGCATCACCACAGCATTCATCATTACAGAGAGCCCGATCGGGCATTTGGCGTTTCTTCATCACTCTGGGATATGGTTTTTGGCACGATGCCAAAGAAAACGCTTATAAATGAAAGGGAACCTGTTGGAAAAAATATAGACGAAAAAAACCCTGGATGAAGAACATAAAGCCGAGATGAAAGCAAAACAAATTTCAGACCGGGGAGGGAGTCTTTTTTGTAAAAAAAAGAGGAACGTGTTCTTATTAGCTGAAAAGCAAGGACCTTTTCCTAAGGATTCCTTCGGACTGATCAGGATTGCTTTCAATTCTTATAATAGCATTGCTCCGTAAAGTGCGGCTCCATAGGTTGCTGTTTTTTCATTGAGGATGGCTTTAACCGGCATTTGATCCAGGAGCTCCTCCATTCTGTCTGACTTAATAAAATTTTGATTAAAAATTTCCTTATCAATGATTTTAATAATCTTAGGCACAATTCCACCACCTATAAAAATTCCGCCGGTAGCTTTTGTTTTTAATGCTAATTGATTGGCTTCCGTGGCCAGGTATCTAACAAAAAGGTCTATGGTTTCATTACAAACGGGGTAATTTCCCTCCATAGCAGCAGTACTTATAACGGCTGCGGGATCTTCCTGTAAAATTTGCTCTTTAAACCAGGTTGGTTCCTTTATTCCCCCTGAATTTATAAGGAATTGGTAGATGTCATATATTCCAGAACCGGAGATGATCCTTTCCCAGCTTACCAAGCCATATTTTTCATGCAAGAAATGCCATAAATCAGCGTCAAATTTATTTCGAGGACTAAATTCGGAGTGTCCACCTTCGGTGGCAAATGGATGATAGGCCTTTCCATCCCAAAATAATCCGGCTTCACCGAGTCCTGTCCCCGGAGAAAGAATGGCGGCATTCCCGGCTATTTCTGATCCTTTTCTTATTTCCTCAAAATCGGAATCTCCCAGCGCGCCCAATCCAAAAGCATTGGCTTCCATATCATTTATAATCGCAACATTCCTGATACCAAGATCTCTACGGATGTCTTTTTCATCGATTATCCAGGGAAAATTCGTTCCCTTTACAACGCCCTTATTAACCGGCCCTGCAACTCCAAGACACATACTGTCTATTTTCAGAAGATCCTCATTTTTAAATTTCTTGACAATTTCCTGAAAAGAGGAGTAATCTTTAGTGATATAGGATTTTTGTTTTATGGGCTGGAGGACTCCATCATCCATTTGATAAAGCGATAAATTGGTCTTTGTACCTCCAACATCAGCGGCCATCACACGGCCTGATAATTCTTTGAGATCTTTCTGCTTCGGAAAAGCAAGCGGAAACTTATACTTGCCTTGATGATTGTATTTAAATCCTATAGTACGTTCCATAAATACTGACTAAAATTTCAGAGAATTCCGTTTAAATATACAACAAAATCAACGTAACATTAAAAATCTGCAGCTATTAACAGTTGGCATGCTAAAGCTCAAAAACAGAGTGTGAAAAACCAAATAGCATTGCAAACACACTTCGCCTAAGGCAGAAACAAATTGAAATCACAATTTCAAATGATGATAAATATCAGCCATTTAGATGGTTAAATATTACTGATATTTTAGTACCTTTAAAGGGTTTAGATGCTTTAAAAATTAAATCTATGCGAGTTTCTGTAACACGAAAAAACATCAAATTTCTTCCGGATTCCAGTCGGATCATAGCCAGATTTTTTATGAGTGGGGAGTTAAGGACCCAGCAACTCATCATGAGAGTCATCAACCTTCAAGATGACAAAGTGAGCATTGCCCTGGAACAAACCTTAAGAGAATTTGCCAACCGGCACAGGAATATCTCCAGGGTTTTTTTGAATCATGCGGTGAAAATACAGGACATTATCGAGGGAATGGAAATTAATTTTGACGAGTTGTCTTCAGAACGTAAAATGTTGCTGGGAGCATACTGTACGAGTGAATATGCTATAGAATCTGCCGCTATTTTCAATCCTTCCATAATAGAGGATTTAGATCAAACCTATTTGAAACCAGGGGAAAAGCGAGTGATTATTTCCTTTCGGGCTACCGGAGAAGGCCATATCTCGCCCTTGGTTTTTAGAAGAGCCATCCTGGACAGTAATAATGACTTAATAATTAGCCGGATTGGTAAAGACATCGATGTGCCTGTGATCTCCCAAAAAAAATTATACGATAAGGAACGATTTTGTAACAAGATGAAGGAAATGAATATTCCGGAGAAATATTCGCAAAACATCATGAGTGGCCTCCCGGATAAATTTGAATATTATTTATTGAAAAGTGAAGTAGAGAGAGTTTTGCATAATAACACCTTATCCACAGATAATCAAATTGCGCTTGAAGAGATTACCTGGCTTGTGGATTCATACTACGATATTAAATTCCATAAAGATTCCGATCTTTCTGAACGGGTAATTTTCCCTATCTCCAGTGCTGAAAAGAACGGGATAGAAGATGCGAGGTTTGTGCATTTTACGGATGATGACAATAGTGTTAAAATATTTGCGACCTACACAGCTTATGATAGTAAAACTACCCTTCCCAAGCTGATATCTACAGAAGATTTTTATACGTTTAGGGTCATGCCATTGCACGGAAATGGTGCAAGAGATAAGAATTTGGCGTTATTTCCAAGAAAGATCAAAGGGAAATATGCCATGCTTGCAAGGGTGGATGGTGTAAATAATTATATCATGTATTCAGACAGAACAACGCTTTGGAATAATCCTGAAATTATCCAACAACCTAAATATCCCTGGGAATTTACCCAGTTAGGGAATTGCGGATCCCCTATATGGACAGAAGAAGGTTGGTTAATCATCACTCATGGAGTTGGAACCATGCGCCGGTATTGCATTGGCGCTTCCTTGTTTGATCTGGATGATCCTTCGAAAGAAATAGGGCGCCTGAAAGAACCTCTTCTCACACCAATGGAACACGAAAGGGAAGGCTATGTACCCAATGTAGTTTATTCCTGTGGATCGCTTATTCATAACAACAATCTTATTCTACCCTATGCCGTATCAGATTATTCTTCTACGTACGGGGTTGTGGATATGACTGAATTAGTGGACGTTCTGAAAAAATCCAATAATGCTTAGAATATTGGCCTGGAAGGAAAATTTTTTTTAGACGGAATTTATTCCTTTTAAAAGGAAGATTTTCTTATATCTTCAAAATAGGGCGTACTTTTTTCTTCAACACCCCTAGCGGCATAAAGGTCTAAAGCAGCACTACAGGTTTACCAATCCTGCAAAACAAGCAACACAGAACTTTGCCATATTACGTTCTTTAATAGACACAACAATAAAAAACGGATTAAATGTGACGGAAGACTTGGCCCTTATCGCTAAATTTGATCTTCAAACCACAGACGGATTAGTTACAACAAAAAATCTCCGCCATACCGGCGAAGATTTTTTGTTGTAAATTTTAATATGGAATTATTCTATAATTGCTGAATTTGAGCTTCAACCTCAGCTTTGGTACCTCTGAAGGTTTTTTCTTCAACAGTGGTCTTTCCGATTTCTGTGGTGGTTATCCTTACTTTTGCAACGGTTTGATCCCCTTCCAAAGACATAATTACCTGAACTTCCTTTGAAATTGCTTGTTCTTCGATCTCGCTCATTTCAATAATAGCGGCACCTTCAGGAGCAACCGGAACATTCTCTATGGCTTGTCCTCCCAAAATTGGAGCAAGCACCAAACCTATCAAACAGGTAAGTTTGATCAGGATGTTCATAGACGGACCTGAAGTGTCTTTAAACGGATCTCCAACTGTATCTCCGGTTACGGCTGCTTTGTGAGCCTCAGAGCCTTTGTAAGTCAACTCCCCATTGATCATTACCCCAGCTTCAAATGATTTTTTGGCATTATCCCAGGCGCCACCTGCATTGTTTTGAAATATTGCCCAAAGAACACCACTCACGGTTACTCCGGCCATATAACCTCCAAGCATTTCGGCGATCAACAAATTAT
>Ga0307487_1000881_pt1 | contig 22401 bp, 18 predicted proteins | sample CBIW12metaG_FD_203665 | JGI IMG/M metagenome (GOLD analysis project Ga0307487, IMG submission 203665) | Sea-ice brine microbial communities from Beaufort Sea near Barrow, Alaska, United States - CBIW 1.2 | ecosystem: Environmental > Aquatic > Marine > Coastal | place: USA: Alaska | collected... | reverse complement strand
CGAAGGTCTCGATGACATTGGGCTGACGCTGCGCGACGAGGCGCGAATCAATGAATTCGAAGGGACGCGGGAGTCTTGGCTGCCCCGCACGCTTCCGGCGCTGTCCCCAGAATCAACCTTCACTCGCTAGTACGCACTAGTTTGCACGGCACCAATTTGCACCAGGACAGGTAATTTGTGAGCACTCTCAGCGAAGCCCGGCGTGATCAAGAGGCGAAGAATTTGAACGACGCTCGAACCGAGGACGACACGAATGAGCGGGGGAGCGCTCAGAACTACGGCGCATCCGTTGGCCTCACCGCCGACAAAATCACCATTCGTGGTGGCATTCCCCTGATCGGCCGCATTGAGCTGAAGGGCGCGAAGAACCTGGTCACCAAAGCGATGGTTGCCGCGCTGCTGGGTGAAACTCCGAGCGTGCTCAAGGACGTTCCGAACATCAGTGACGTTCGGATCGTGCGGGGGCTGCTCGAGGTGCACGGGGTCAAGGTGACCGAGGGCGCCGAACCGGGCGATCTGGTGCTTGACCCGGTCGACGTGGAGAGTGCGCACTTCGCCGCCATCGACGCCCACGCCGGTTCCTCGCGCATCCCGATCTTGTTTTGTGGGCCGCTGTTGCACCGGCTCGGTGAGGCCTTCATTCCTGACCTCGGCGGCTGCCGGATCGGTGACCGCCCGATCGACTTTCACCTTGAGGTGCTGCGCAAGTTCGGCGCGGTCGTCGAGAAGCAGCCCAACGGAATCCGTATGTCGGCGCCGAACGGCCTCAAGGGCGCCAAGCTCGAACTTCCGTACCCGAGCGTCGGCGCGACCGAGCAGGTGCTGCTGACAGCGGTGCGGGCCGACGGCATCACCGAGCTCAAGGGCGCGGCGATCGAGCCCGAGATCATGGATCTCATCAACATTTTGCAGAAGATGGGCGCCATCATCACGGTCGACACCGACCGCGTGATTCGTATCGAGGGCGTAGAGCGTCTGGTGGGCTACAACCACCGCGCACTGTTCGACCGCAACGAAGCCGCGAGCTGGGCCGCCGCTGCTCTCGCGACCGACGGCGACATCTTTGTCGGTGGGGCCCGCCAGCCTGAAATGATCACCTTCCTCAACGTTTTCCGCAAGGTCGGTGGTGCTTTCGACATCTGCGACGACGGCATCCGCTTCTATCACCCCGGTGGCGATCTGAAACCTGTGGTCATCGAAACGGATGTTCACCCCGGTTTCATGACGGATTGGCAGCAGCCGCTCGTCATCGCGCTGACCAAGGCGCACGGCACTTCGATTGTGCACGAGACGGTGTATGAGCAGCGTTTCGGCTTTGTCGACGCGCTGGTCGAGATGGGCGCTACCATCCAGATCCAGCGGGAGTGCCTTGGCGGACACCCGTGCCGGTTCGGTCAGCGCAACTTCAACCACTCGGCCGTAATCACGGGCCCGACCAAGCTGCACGGGGCTGACGTCGTCGTTCCCGACCTGCGCGGCGGGTTCAGCCATCTGATCGCAGCGCTCTCGGCCGAGGGAACCTCCACGGTCAGCAATGTGGGAATCATCAGCCGCGGATACGAGAACTTCATCGGCAAGCTGCGGCTTTTGGGGGCGGACTTCGATCTCGAAGGATAATAGGCGCGTGCCTGACAACAGCGACGAGCCAGCCGCCCCCGAGGCGTCGGGGGAACCGACCCGTTTTCGTTCCGAAAAAAGCCGACCGTCGGCGTTCTGGATTCTCGCCGGGCTGATTCTGCCGGTGATGAACCTGGCCGCCCGGTACGAGATCATTGACGCGCATAAGTTTCCGCGAAGCGGCGCGTTCGTTTTTTCACCCAACCATTACAGCGAGATCGACCCAGTGGTCATGGGCGTGGTGGCGTGGAAACTGGGACGTACGCCTCGGTTCCTGGCGAAGGCATCCGTGTTCAAGATTCCGGTCATCGGCCGGGTGCTGAAAAAGTCGGGGCAGATTCCGGTGCAGCGCGGTGGATCGGTGCGTGGGAGCGAACCGGTCAAGGCCGCACAGCGCCTCGTTGAAAAGGGCCAAATGGTGGTGGTCTACCCGGAAGGGTCACTCACCCGTGACCCCGATTTGTGGCCGATGCGCGGCAAGACCGGTGCCGTACGCATCGCTCTAGAACAGGGAATTCCGATCGTGCCGGCTGCCCACTGGGGATCCCAGCACCTGATGGAGCGGTATTCCAAGAAGATCAGCTTGTTTCCACGTAAGAACATCACCGTAAAAATCGGCGACCCGATCGACCTCACTCAGTTTCGGGGGCGCAGCCTCGACACGGCCACGCTCAACGAGGCGACCTCGGTCGTGATGATGGCCATCACGGCGTTGCTCGAAGACCTTCGCGACGAGAAAGCCCCGGCCAAGCGCTGGAACCCGTCGGAGCACAATCAGAAAGAGACCGGTCGCTTTGAACCCTAGAACCCACCCGCAGCCCACGATCAAATCAGGCACCCGGGTGGCTGTGCTGGGCGCGGGCAGCTGGGGAACGACGTTCGCCAAAATCCTGACGGATGGCGGCGCCGACGTTGTGCTCTGGGCCCGCCGTCCCGAGTTGGCTCGCGAAATATCCGAAGCGCGCCGCAACAGCGACTATCTGCCGGGCGTGAATCTGCCCGTCGGCCTGCGTGCGACGAGCAGGCTGGACCTGGCTCTGGCCGGCGCCGAAGTGGTGTTCGTCTCGGTGCCCAGCCAGTCGTTGCGCGAAAACCTGAAACAGCTTGAACCATATCTGGCCGACAATGCGATCATGGTCTCGCTCATGAAGGGCGTCGAACGCTCTACCGGCATGCGCATGAGCACGGTTATCGAAGAGGTGCTGCGCATCAGCCCCGATCGTATTGCGGCCATCAGCGGGCCCAACCTCGCCCTCGAAATCGCCAAAGAACAGCCCACCGGTGCCGTTGTCTCATCAGCGAGCCTCGAAACCGCGCAGGTCGTGGCCAAACTGGCCACGAACGGCTATTTTCGCTCGTATATCAATACCGATGTCATCGGGACGGAGTTCGGCGGGGTGCTCAAGAACCTCATCGCGGTTGCCATCGGCATCGTCGATGGTGTCGGATACGGCGAGAACACCAAAGCGTCCATCATCACCCGCGGCCTGGTCGAAATGACCGACTTCGCGGTCGCCTACGGCGCCCATCCCGAGACGCTGGCCGGCCTGGCCGGCCTCGGTGACCTCATCGCCACCTGCCAGTCGCCGCTTTCTCGCAACAACACGGCCGGGAGGCTGCTCGGCCAGGGCTACAGCATCAATGATGTGGTCACTCAGATGCAGCAGACCACCGAAGGCCTCGCCTCGGTGAAGCCCGTTCTCGAACTCGCCCGCGCCAAGGGCGTCGAGATGCCGATCGTCGAACAGGTACGACAGGTGCTCGATGGCACGCTCAACCCCCGCGACATTGCGCCGCACCTCACAACCGATTCCGGCGAACCGCAGGGCGAAAGGACACTTGACGATGTTGGACAAGCTCAGGGTGGTGCTTCTTTTTGGAGGGCGTTCCAGCGAACATTCAATCAGCTGCGCAACGGCGGGCGGGGTGCTGGCAGCCCTCGACCCTGACCGCTACACGGTCATTCCGGTTGGCATCACACGGGACGGCGCCTTCGTACTCGAAGAGAACGACCCGGGCAAGTTTGCCCTCAACGCTTCGATGTTGCCCGTTGTGGCGGACAACGGCACGCGGGTGCGCTGGCCGGACAGCACCCTGAGCCGGGAATTGACCGTCGTCGACGCTGCAGGCGTGCGCTCGCTCGGCGAAATCGACCTTATATTCCCGATTTTGCATGGACCGTTCGGGGAGGACGGCACCATTCAGGGGATGCTCGACCTGCTCGGCCTGCCGTATGTCGGATCGGGAGTTCTCGCATCCGCCCTGGGCATGGACAAACACTTTGCCAAGACCGTGTTTCAGCAGGGCGCCCTGCCGGTCGCTCCGTGGCGCACTGTCACACGTGATGACTGGGCAGAGGCTCCCGGCCTGGCCTATGCCGCCCTCGATCAGCTGAGCCTGCCGGCGTTCGTGAAGCCCGCTCGTGCCGGTTCGAGCGTCGGCGTCAGCCGTGTGTCAACACCGGATCAGCTTGCGGAGGCAATGACCGTCGGCCTTGCCGAAGACAGCAAGGTGCTCATCGAATCCGGACTCGTCGGCCGGGAACTTGAAATCGCCGTGCTGCAGGGCCGCCCGGGGGAACCGACCCGGGCATCCGTGGCCGGCGAGGTCGTCGTGACCGGTCGGGACTTCTATGACTTTGCTGCGAAATACCTCGATGCATCGGGAGTCGACCTGGTTTGCCCGGCTCCGTTGTCGGCAGCAGAACTGGCCGAGGTTCAGCGACTCGCCATCGCCGCGTTCGAGGCGATCGGCGGTGCCGGACTGGCCCGCGTCGATTTCTTTCTCACCGCGACCGGCTGGGTGATCAACGAGATCAACACCATGCCGGGGTTCACGAGCATCTCGATGTTCCCGAGCTGCTGGCTGGCAAGCGGCTATACCTATCCTGAGCTCATTGACGAGCTCATCGCGGTGGCCATCGCCCACGACCGACACGGTTCCTGACCCCCGCGGACGCCAGGGGCACCCGCTGGCGCCGATGTCAGCGGGCCGGACCACGTGGGTTGGTCGAACCTGCCGACTGCCGTGGTCGGGCGCAACGTGGTGTGCGAACAGGGGCTGCAGGAGATCGCCGACCAGGTCCCTACGGGGCGGTGGTGGCCCCGTCTGCTGGGAGCTGCACGTCTTCAGCGCCGATACAGGCGCGGGTCGCCGGAACATACCCGACGGCGTTGGCGACGTCCACGAGCGCTGTCGAGCCACTCACCGCTTCGGAGTCGATCACTATCTCGACGGCAGGGTCGCGACCGTAGGTCGTGTACCGGTAGGTCGGCGCGTCCGAGTCGTCTTCGATCCAGTCGATGCCGTTGATGTTCAGGCACGGCAGGGTCGTGGGGGCCGGCACCGGAACGCCGCACAGCAGCAGCACGGCGGCCGGATTGCCCCAGGCGCCGGTGGCCTGGGCGTCCGTCTCACGCGACTCCGCATCGGCGACGGTCGACGGCAGATGCACGATGACGTCGGCACAGGCCACGTTGGTGGCGTCGGGGGCCGGGGTCATCGGCACAGAGACGGCGCAGCCGCCCAGCAGCAGTGAACTCGAGAGTACGGTCAGGGCGGCGGCCACGCGCACAGGCCCGGAGCGGGGGAACAGGAATCGGGGAGACATCATATTCAGGATACCGTTTCATAAATGACCACTCCTGCGGATGCCCCGCGTTCAGCCCAGAGTTCATCACCCACGGTGCCGTTCGAGGCCACGGAAACTCTCGCCGACCTGAGCGAGGGCGCCGTTCTCGGACGAATCTTCCCCCGGCTTCCGGCCGCTGCGGGCCAACTGCTCGGCCCCGGTGACGACGCGGCGGTCGTTTCAGCGCCCGACGGTCGATTCGTGGTGACGACCGACATGATGATTCAGGGTCCTGACTTTCGCCTGGCCTGGTCGACGCCGCACGACCTCGGATGGAAGGCCGCCGCCACCAACCTGTCCGACGTGGCCGCGATGGGCGCTCGCCCCACCGCGCTCGTTGTGGCGATCGCTGCACCGCCATCGACACCAGTGTCGGTGCTCGAGGGAATCGCCGATGGGCTGCGCGACTGTTGCGAGGCCCTGGCACCCGGCTGCGGAGTCGTCGGCGGCGATCTGTCGGCGTCGGACGCGCTCACCCTGGCGGTGACGGCGTTCGGCGATCTCGAGGGCCGTACGCCCGTGTTGCGCTCCGGTGCACGCCCCGGAGACACCGTGGCATTGTCAGGTCGGCTCGGCGACGCCGGAATCGGTCTTGAGCTGCTGTTTCGCCTCGGCGTCGACGCGCACGGGGCGCCCGACGTCGAACGGGCGAACGCCCTCAAACTCGCACACCCGGCTGAGGTCGCCGCCCAGCTCGCCCCGGAGCCGCCCATTGCGAGCGGACCGATCGCCGCCCTCGCCGGTGCCACCGCCATGCTTGACGTCTCTGATGGGCTCGCCATCGACGCCGGACGCATCGCACGGGCCAGCGGCGTCGGCATCGATTTCGACTCCGCCTGCCTGGGCGAACGCATCGAGGTCGCCCTCGGCGGCGGTGAAGACCATGGCCTGCTCGCGACCTTTGGGCCGGGCGCCGCGCTGCCGCCCGGCTTTCGTCGGCTCGGCACGGTTACTGCGGCATCCGAAACCGTCATCGCCGGAACCATCACCGTTGACGGTGCGCCACATGAGCAGGGCGGCTGGGACCCCTATCGGGGCTGGGACGGCGCGGCCGGCTGAGCCATGGTGCCTGTTGAACTACGGTGCCCGTTGAACTACGGTGCGGGTTGCTCGACCGGTGAGGCATACCAGACTGTCGTATCCCCGTAGTCCTTGCGGCGGTCGAGCGCGAGCCCGCCGCCCCATTGTGGCTCCGGGGAACGCGAGCTGCGCTCCAGCACCACGAGCGCATCGTCGGCCAGCAGCGGAGCGAGTGCGTCCAAATTGTGGCCGAGCTCAACCTCGCTGAGGTCGTAGGGCGGGTCGATGAACACGACATCGAAGCCCTCCCTGGTCGCCGCCAGAAACGATTGAACAGTTTGCGATGACACGGCAATCTTCAGCTCGGCGCCCTTCGGCGCTGACCGTTGCACCGCCTGGGCATTCTTGCGGCACAGGCCAGCCGCTGCATAGTTGTTCTCCACGAGCGTCACCACCCGGGCGCCGCGGCTTGCTGCCTCGAGCCCCAATGCACCCGATCCCGCGTACAAGTCCACAATGCGCATGCCGTGCAGCGCGTCCCGGGAATCGAGCGCCGAGAAGATGGCTTCCCGCACCCGATCACTGGTCGGCCGGGTGCCAGACCTCGGCACAGCCAGGGTCAAGGAGCCGGCAAAGCCGGAAATAATTCGTGTCATAACCCTCCCGAGCCTAGCTGCCGCCCGTAGAGTCCGCTGAGCCGACACCATCATGTCAGGGGCGCGGTTTACCATGGAATCATGACCGGTTCGAGTGCTGCCAGTGGCCCCGAATTCGATGGTCTGGCTCTGCCGGCGGCCCAGGCAGAGCCGATCACTTTCGATACCCCCCTGAAAACAGCACTCGGCGCACCCCAGGCAACGGCTCTCAAGAAGGCTTTCGGCATGCAGACCGTCAGTGACCTGCTCAGTCACTACCCGCGCGAGTACGCCGACCGTGAGGTGCTCCGGCCCCTGGATCAGATCACCGCCGGCGCCAACATCACTGTCATTGCTGACATCGTTTCAGTGCACGAAAAGCGCATGTCCTCGAGGCCAGGCACCATCGTCGAGGTGGTGATTTCCGATGGCGGAGGCGAATTCACCCTGACATTTTTCGGCAAGAGCAGTCAGGAGTGGCGCCTCAAGCAATTGCGCCCCGGCTTGCGCGGCAGCTTCTCCGGCAAAGTGCGCATGTACAAGGGCGAGAGCCAATTGGCCAATCCGTCGTACAAGACCTTTGAAACCGAAGAAGAGGAGGCTCGGGACGACCCGTCCGTGCGTCTTCGGCAGAAACCGCTCATTCCGATTTATGCGGCAACGGCCGCGGCGACCAGTTGGAACCTGCAAACCATGATCGACCAGGTGCTGCGCCGCGTGGATAGGTTGCCCGACCCCGTTCCGGACGACCTGCGGGAGCTGCACGGCCTGCTCGATCACACCCAGGCCATCCGCTGGATTCACAGTCCCGACGATCCCGCGCAATGGATGGCCGCAGAGGAGACCCTGCGGTTCACCGAGGCCTGGGTGTTGCAGTGCGCCCTCATGCAGCGGCATAGCCTCGCTCGAGAGCGACACACCCGGCCGCGCACGCCCGCGCCGGGCGGCTACCTCGAACGCTTCGATGCGGCGCTCCCATTCGTACTCACGGCCGACCAGGAGATCTCCGCGGCCGAAATCGCAAACGATATGTCCCAGACCGGCCCCATGAACCGGCTGTTGCAGGGGGAGGTCGGTTCCGGCAAGACCGTCGTGGCGCTGCGGGCCATGCTCGCTGTTGCCGACAGCGGCGGTCAGACAGCGTTGCTGGCGCCGACGGAGGTATTGGCCGGACAACACCTGCGATCGATCACGACCCTGCTCGGCCCCGACCTTGCTGCCGAACTCATGCCGACACTGCTGACGGGCAAACTGCCGGTTGCGCAGAAGCGCAAGGCTCTGCTGCGCACGGTATCGGGTCAATCGCGCATCGTGATCGGCACCCACGCCCTCCTCAGCGACACCGTGACCTTTTTCGACCTCGGTCTCATCGTGATCGACGAACAGCACCGATTCGGAGTCGACCAGCGCGAAACCTTGCGGCTCAAGGGTGCTCAGCCACCGCACGTACTCGTCATGACGGCGACGCCGATACCGCGCACCATCGCCATGACAGTTTTCGGCGACCTCGATGTGAGCACGATTCGCATGCTGCCGGCTGGGCGCCAGGGCATCACGAGCATCGTCGTTCCCCTGGCCGATCATCCGAACTGGTTCCAGCGGATCTGGACCAAACTCGCTGAAGAACTCGCACTCGGACGCCAGGGCTTTGTGGTCTGCCCGGCTATTTCTCCCGCCGAAATTGAAGAAGGAGCAGACGCCGAGCCAGCACCCCTGCCCGGCGAGGAGAAGCGGCCGCTCGCCAATGTGGAAACCGTACACGAGAGACTTCGGAGCTTCGCCCCACTGACCGGATACCGCATCGAAGCCCTGCACGGACGCATGACGAGCGACGAGAAGGATCGCATCATGCGCTCGTTCGCCGCCGGTGAGATCGACGTTCTCGTGGCCACAACCGTCATCGAGGTCGGTGTCGACGTGCCCAATGCCTCGGCCATGGTTGTGCTCGACGCTGACCGTTTCGGCGTCTCGCAACTGCACCAGCTGCGCGGTCGGGTCGGCCGTGGCGGCGTGCCGGGGCTGTGTCTGCTGGTCACCAATTCCCGCACCGGGTCGCCGTCCCGGCAGCGCATCGGTGACGTCGCGGCGACGCTCGACGGTTTCGTGCTCGCCGAGCTCGACCTCGCCCTGCGCCGAGAGGGCAACGTTCTCGGTGACATGCAATCCGGCGACGGGTCGAAGCTGCGCTTCCTGCGGGTGGCGGTCGACGGTGACATGATCGCCGAGGTGCGACAGGCCGCCTTCCACCTGGTGACGGGTGATCCGGGAATCCGCACGAACCCGGCATTGCGGGACGCCATCGCGCGGCGGCTGAGTGAATCCGAACGCACCTGGCTCAACAAGGGTTGAATATGCCGACTTGAAGGTCACGACCGGCAAGGCACCGTTCAGCCTGTGGCAGTAGGGTGGGATTATGCGCAGGATCGCCGTTGTCCCTGGATCATTTGACCCCGTCACGTTGGGCCACTTGGACGTGATCGATCGCGCGGCCGGCCTATTTGACGAGCTTCATGTGCTCGTGGTGCACAACCCCAACAAATCGGCCTTGTTGCCGATCAGCCAGCGTGTATCGCTGCTGGAGCAGGCCATCAGAGAAGCAGGGCTGCCGACCAATATCGTGGTCGCCAGCTGGAGCGTGGGTTTGCTCGTGGACTACTGCCTGGACGTCGGTGCGAGCGTGCTGGTGAAGGGCATCCGCTCGCAGGTCGATGTGGCCTACGAGACGCCGATGGCGATTGTCAATCGCAATCTGGCCGCTGTAGAAACTGTCTTCCTGCTGCCGGATCCGGGCAACGCCCACGTGTCCAGCTCCCTGGTGCGCCAGGTAGCCGGACTCGGCGGCGATGTCTCGCCGTACGTGCCGCGGGCCGTGTCGGAGTACCTGGAGCGGTCGCGGGTATGACCCTGAAACCGACTCACTCCTCTGCGGAACTGGCGTCGGTTCCGTCGGCCGGCGATGAGTCGGACGTTGATCTCAGCGGCCTACAGGCCGCCGGGCGTGCGATTATGGGCAATGTCGAGACGGTTATAGCCGGCAAGCATGAGGCCGTGCAAATCGCTCTGACGGTTCTCCTGGCCGAGGGGCACCTCTTGATCGAGGACGTTCCCGGTGTGGGCAAGACCATGCTCGCGAAAGCCCTCGCCCGTTCCGTTGACTGCACAGTCGGGCGGATCCAATTCACTCCCGACCTGCTGCCGTCCGATGTGACCGGGGTGTCGGTGTTCAATCAGGCCGAGCGCCGGTTCGAGTTCAAACCGGGACCGGTCTTCGCCAACCTGGTCATTGGCGATGAGATCAACCGGGCGAGCCCGAAAACCCAATCGGCACTGCTCGAATCGATGGAGGAACGTCAAGTCACCGTCGACGGCATCACCTACCCGCTCGCTCTGCCCTTCACCGTGATCGCCACCCAGAACCCGATCGAGATGGAGGGTACCTATGCGCTCCCGGAAGCACAGCGGGACCGTTTCATGGCTCGAATCTCCATGGGGTACCCCGACTCCGAGTCTGAGCTGGCGATGCTGGACTCGCGCGACACCAGCAGCCCGCTCGCGCTGATCTCGGCCGTGGTGTCGGGAGATACCCTGCGTGACATGATGCTCACGGCGCGAGCAGTCTTCGCGTCGAGCGCCGTCAAGGAATACGCGGTCAACCTGGTTCGCGCCACCCGCGACGACCGCGACCTGCGCCTCGGTGCCAGCCCGCGCGCGACCTTGCAGCTGATTCGTGCGGCGAAGGCGCAGGCGGCATTGAACGGTCGGGACTACGTGCTGCCCGATGATATCGATTCCCTCGCCGTGGCAGTTCTCGGCCACCGGCTGGTGCCCACCAGCCGGGTACTGGGCCACCATCATCAAGACAGTGGCCCCGTGATCGAAGAGATCGTGCATCGAATCGTGGCCGCAACGCCCGTGCCGGTCGGTGTCGCGGCATCCGCTCGGCGGGTTTCGATGCCGCCGGTGCGCACCATTCCCACCCGGCCTGCTGGTTCCACCGGACAGCCATAGTCATGGCCGCACGCGGGTTGAGAGATTCGAGGCAGGCGGCCAATTCTGACTGGTTCGCGCGGGTGACCGCTCGATTTACAACGCGTCTCACCGTGCGCGGCGGGGTCTTTCTGGTAATCGGAGTCGTCCTGTTTGCCAATGCGGTGCTGGTCAACAGCCGCGACGTTCTATTCGTGGCGAGCCTGTTGATTGCGGCGCCGCTCGTCGCGGCCGGTTACGTGTCGTTCCGCCCGGCACGGGTCGAAGTGATCCGGGCCTTTCGGCCGCCGATCGTGCCGGTCGGCGGCAAGAGCGTTGTCTCTATGCACGTGCGCAACCTCTCGGCGACACCGCTCGGCGGTGCCCGATGGGCGGATACTCCGTCGCCGGGCATTACCACTCCTCCGGCGGCGATACTGCCACTCGCCGGCCGCAGTGGTGCGAGCGGGGACACTGTGCGCCTGGAATACTCCGTCGTACCGCGCCACCGTGGAATCTACGACGTCGGACCGTTGCGCGTGTCACGCCACGACCCGTTCGGCTTCGCCCACAGCGACCGACAGGCGGGAGTTCCGCACGACTTGATCGTGACGCCTCGGGTGACGCCCCTCCCGGGCAGCGGTCTCGCCCAGTCGAGCAATGACGGATCCCTTCGGGAACTCGTGCGCCAGGCGACACCGACCTCCGATGAGCTCATCGCTCGCGAATACCGCCCGGGTGACGCCCTGCGCCGGGTGAACTGGCCGGCAACAGCCCGGCATGGCGAGATCATGGTGCGACAGGAGGAGCAGCGGAGCAATCCGGAGGCTCGCATCGTGCTCGACACGACCCTGGCCGGCGCCGCCGGGCTGGGAGCCGGGCATGTTCCACCGCATCTCGTGGCCGCATTCGAATTCGCGATCGAGCTGGTGGCATCCGTCGGCGTGCACCTGCTTGACGCCGGGTACCGCCTCGAGGTCATCGAACTGGGCGCCAGCCAGCTGCTGCCGGGCGGCCAACAGACGGCGGGTGGGCTGCACGGCGACCTGCCGGCACGTTTTCGTACACCCGGCGGTGACCGCGCACTGCTCGAGGCGCTCGCGAGCGTGGTTCCGGTGCCCTGGCCGAGCCGCAGCGCCCGCCGGGCCGCAGCCCAACGGGCGCCGCAACGGGCCGCGCTGCGAGGCGTACAGCCATCGTTGCCGACGTTCGCGATGCTGGCGAGTGTGTCGGACGCGGATGTCGACGGCCTGGTCGCTCTCGCCCGTCACTGCCAACCCGCCGTCGCGTTTGTGCAGCGCACCGTCGTGGCCTCTGCCCGCGAACGTTTGCAGGAAGCGGGCTGGCGCTGTCTGGATCTTGCCACGGTCGACGACCTGTACGAGGCGTGGAACGACGTGAGTGCTGATCGAGGCGCTGTTCATGACTAGCCTGACCACCAAACCGGCTTCAACGTCGGGTTCCGTCGCAGCTGCGCGTCAGGCGCGTCCCCCTCGTGCACCACGCCGTCGCCGCGGGGGCAGCGAGGCCGCCCTCTGGCCGCTCGCGCTCGCCCTGCTGATGTTGCTTCTCATCAGCTGCGCGGCACTGGGGCCCCTGCTGCGCGGCAGTGCCTGGTGGTGGGTCTGCGCGGCCGTCGCGGGCGTCGTACTGCTCGGCGCTGCCGTGTGGCGCCGCCTCGGAGTGCCACGGCGCATTATTCCGCTCGCGAACCTGACTGTGCTGATCGGCATGATGACGCTGCTCTTCGGCGGCGGAACCGGCCTGTTCTGGCTCATTCCGACACCGCAAACTTTCGATACGCTCGCTGGCTTGATCGACGCCGGTAGCGCCTCGATCGCCCAACAGAGCACACCGGCTCAGGTGACCACCGGTATCCTCTTTGTGCTCGCCGGCGGCACCGGACTGATTGCCATTCTGATGGACCTGCTCGCCATGACCCTGCGTTGGGCCGCTCTGGGCGCGGCGGGGGCACTCGTGCCCATCCTGGCGCCGGGCTTCATCATCGAAGACGGAGCTGATATCGCCGTTCTCGTCGTCGCAGCAATCGCTTTCCTGGTGCTGCTACGGCTTGACGTCTACGTGCGTCGCACGCAGGAAGTCACGCATCCACAGGCCGGGGCCTACGCGCCGCGCGCTTATGGGGAGGGACTGACACGGGGCGCCTGGCCGATCGGTGGCGCAGTCATGGTCGGATCCCTGATCATCGTGGGGGCGCTCGTGCTGAGCTCGGTCGCCCCGGCGCTCACGGCCGGGGGACTGGTCGCCGCGCGGCCGGGCGGATTGCTGTTCGGAAGCGGAGTGAGCCCGATGATCAACCTGGGGCAAGATCTGCGCCGGCCCAAGGCCGGACCGGCCTTCCACTACACGTCCACCGGCACGGAACAGCCCTATTTCACCCTGCTCACCCTCGACGAAGTGATCGGGCTCAGTTGGACGGCACGCATCGACGGGGCTGACACGCGCAATACCGTCGACGATATTCAACGACCGTTCGGGCTGGACGCCACCGTGGAGACCGTGGACGCGTCGACGTCGGTCGTCATCGACGGCGTCAACAGCCACTGGCTCCCCGCGCCCGCCCGCGCGACGAGCGTCGAGGGGCTGCGCGGCCGCTGGTATTGGGACAGCCGCACGCGGGCGATCGCAAGTACCACCGCGAACACGCTCGGCCAAAAATACACAGTGTCATCGCTGGAGATCAAGCCCACGGCCGACGAACTGCGCCAGTCCAGCGCCGACTATCCCGCCAGCGTTCGGGGCAATCTGCAGCTGCCGGTCGAACCGCCAGCGATCATCGAGGAGACGGCACTCCAGGTCACGGCTGGAACCTCATCGAGCTACGACGCTGCGATCGCCGTGCAGAACTACCTCCGCAGCAGCGCCTTCACCTATGACACCGAATCGCCCGTTGAAGACGGATACGACGGAGGCGGAGTCGACCTGATTGGTGTTTTCCTGGAGGTCAAGCGTGGCTACTGCGTACATTTCGCCTCCGCCATGGCCACGATGGCACGCGTACTCGGCATTCCCTCGCGAGTGTCGCTGGGCTACTTGCCCGGCGTAAAATCTCAGGACCTCCAGCGGGGCCTCGGGCAGTACAACGTCGATTCGCATGACCTGCACGCCTGGCCGGAGCTGTACTTTGTCGGTATCGGTTGGGTGAAGTTCGAACCGACTCCCGGACGTGGCACGGTGCCCAATTACGAGCAGACAGCGGATGCCGCCGCGCCGACGATCACCCCCGGTGCAGCCGGCGTACCGAGCGCCCCCGGTCTCAGCGCCGACCGGCTGGCCGACGATTCCGCCCTTGAACGCGGTGCCGCCACGCCAACCGCCACGACCAGCAGCCTGATCGGCATCTTCGGGTTCAGCGCACTGGGACTCGCCCTGCTGCTGCTGCTGCCCGGAGCGGCCAGGCGGATACTGCGCTATTCGCGGCTGCGCCGCATCCGCTCTGGCTCAGCCGGCGGCGGCCTCGCCTGGATCGAACTGCAAAACACCAGCCTCGATCACGGCATACAGGTGCTCGTCACCGAAACTCCACGGGCTTTCGCCAGCCGCCTGGAGCGCCTAGGAACGCTCGATTCCGCGTCGGCGGCAGCGCTTGAACGGGTGCTGCTGGCTCTGGAGCGCTCGCGCTTCGACCGGTCGAAGGTCGGGATAAACCCCGTCGCCGACGATCTGACCCTGGTACTACGGGCGCTGCACGCCCGCGCAAACTTCGGCATCCGCTTACGGGCAACCGGTGCTCCCGCATCGCTGTTCGCCCTGCTGGGGGCGCTGCTGCGCGGAGAGCGTCGCGCCAGCACTATCGCTGCCTGAACGGAACTCCCACGCGCAGCGCGTACAATTTACGACCGTGACTAAGTTCAAGAAGACGCCGTACACGGTCGACGTGCGTGACCTCATCAACCGCCCCGGCACCATGCAGGAACGCCACCTCGATATCGTGGCGTCCGACGACCTCGGTGCCGGCCTGGTGGCCGTGAAAGCCGGGTCGACGCTGTCGACAGATCTACGCCTCGAGGCAATGCACGAGGGGATTCTGGTGAGCATCGAGGTATCGGGACGTGCTCTCGGCGAGTGCGGCCGGTGTCTCAAAGACATTGACTTGCCGGTCCGAGTCGAGTTTGCCGAGCTTTTCGGTTATCCTCAGGAGGAAGCCTTCGAGTTTGAGATTTTGGACGACCATGTCGATTTGGAATCTTTGATCCGGGACGCGGTAGTGTTATCACTTCCGTTCCAGCCAGTATGTCGGCGGGATTGCCCTGGTCTTGACAGTGAGACCGGGCAGCCGCTTGCCGAACTACCTGAACTCGTTTCCGACGATGCGCTCGATCCCCGGTGGTCAGCGCTTGCGGGGTTTACGGCTTCCACAGACAAAGACATGGGTGCGGACATCCATGTTTCAGACAGCAGAGAAGAGAAGTAGTCATGGCAGTTCCGAAGCGCAAGATGTCGCGTTCCAACACCCACTCGCGTCGCGCGCAGTGGAAGGCCACGCCTCCCACCCTCGTGAAGTCCATGGAAGGCGGCAAGGTTGTCTACAGCCTCCCGCACCGCGCCAAGGTCGTCACCGACTCCGCCGGCACCCCGATGTTCATGGAATACAAGGGCCGTAAAGTAGCCGACGTTTAGGACGTTTCTTCTGAGCAGACCGGAACTCGGTCGATGAAGATGCATAGATGAAGAGTGTGAATACCGAGCGGTCGCCCCTGTTGGCGACCCTCGGCGTGCAGATTGAACCGGTGATCTTGGAGCTTGCTCTGACCCACCGGTCTTTTGCGTACGAAAACGGCGGTATCCCCACCAACGAGCGTCTGGAATTTCTCGGCGACTCGATTCTGGGTCAGGCCGTCACACTAATGCTCTACCGCACCTACCCGGACCTCGACGAGGGCCATCTTGCCAAGCGTCGAGCCAGTCTGGTGTCCACGGCCGCATTGGCGCAGATCGCCCGTGGGCTGGGTCTGGGTGATTACATCCGTCTCGGCCGTGGCGAAATTCTCACCGGTGGGCGCGACAAAGCGTCCATTCTCGCTGACACCGTCGAGGCGCTCATCGGCGCCACCTACCTCGACGCCGGTGGCGAAGTCGCCACCGCGTTCGTACTGCGCCTGATCGAACCGCTTCTGGCCGAACCGGGCCACTTCGGTGTGTCCATGGACCCGAAGACGAGCCTGCAGGAACTGGCCGCGAGTGCGGACGTGGGTGTTCCCGTCTACACGCTCGAAGCGAGCGGGCCCGATCACTCCAAGGTGTTCGTCGCGACCGTCATCATCGGCTCCTCCGTGACCGCCCAGGGCGTCGGGCCGAGCAAGAAGGTCGCCGAGATGGCCGCGGCCCGTGAGGCCATCGACCGTCTCAACGCGCTCTAGCTTCTCGGGCCATGCCTGAACTTCCCGAAGTCGAGGTCGTGCGCGCCGGCCTGCAGCCGGCCGTTACCGATGCCCGGATCAGCGGTGTCGAAATTTTTGACGAACGCTCCCTGCGCCGCCATGCCCCGGCGGCAGGAACCTTCACAGACCAACTGCGCGGGCGCCGAATTCTCGCCGCCGTACGTCGTGGCAAGTTTCTGTGGCTGCCGCTCGATAGTGGCCGGGCACTCGTGATCCACCTCGGCATGAGCGGCCAAGTGCTGCTGCGCACACCGGGCGCTGCGGCGGATCGTCTGGTCCGCATCCGCCTGACGCTGGAACACCCGACCCACGGCGAACTGTGGGTCAATTTCGTCGACCAACGCATTTTCGGCAGCATGGCCGTCGACGCCATGGACGCGACCCGAGACGGACTTCCGGGCGGCCATTCCGGAACGGGCGATGTGGATGCCGCGTGGCAGAACCGCATCCCGGGCCAAGTCGCGCACATTGCCCGCGACCCGATCGACCCATCGTTTTCGGCACCCGCCTTCCTTGCTGCCCTCGCGCGCAAGAACACCGGCATCAAACGAGCGCTGCTCGACCAGAATCTGATCAGCGGCATCGGAAATATCTACGCGGACGAAGCGCTGTTCGCCGCGCGCATCCACTACGAGCAGCCTGCCGCGTCGCTGTCCCGCGCGAAGGCGACCGCGTTGCTCGCAGCCGTGCGCACCATTCTGCACCGCGCCCTCGCCGAGGGCGGAACCAGCTTCGACGCCCAGTACGTCAACGTGAACGGGCAATCCGGATATTTCGTGCACAGTCTGGAGGCCTACGGGCGGCAGGGCACGCCGTGCTCCCGCTGCGGCACCCTGATTGTGCGCGAGCAGTTCATGAACCGCAGCTCGCACTTCTGCCCGCGTTGTCAGCGCCTCCGCTAGGGCGAGAACTCGTGCTGCGCGCGCGGAAGCTGCTCGCGCGCGCGGCAGGCCAGGCGCGCGAGCAGCCTTCAGGAGCGCGAGCAGCCTTTGCTCCGGCGCTATGCGGATCCGACGGCGATGGGGACGACGCGTTTCCAGGCGCCCTCGCTGCCCATCGGTACGAATCCGAGCGCCTCGTTGACGGCGAGCATGTGCCGGTTCTCCTCTGCGTTGAAGGTCGTGACCGACGGATGCCCGGGGGCTTCCTGCGCGAGATACTCCAGATTTGCTGTTTTCAGCAGCATGCCGAGGCGTTGCCCGCGGTGCTCCCGCAACACGAGGGTGTCCTCCTGGCCGACGGACCGGTCGTTTTCCGCGGGCACCGAGAGCTGGGTGAAGGCGACGAGGTGGCCGCTCGGTTCGTGCAATGCGGCCGCGGTGAGAACGCGCCGCGGGCTGGTCGAGCGGAAGGTCTCTTCGTCGGTCAGTCGTTGGGCGGTCCACACATCTTCGGGTTCCTCGAGACCAGCGGTCGGGGCATCCGTGCTCATCCGGGTGTACAGGAGTGCGAGGTCATCGCGCCAGGGCGGTGGAGTGCTGTTGCTCCAGCAGTGCACGGTGTAATCGGGGCCGGCATGGGCCGCAGCCTCTGCTTGGAAGCGGCGCACGATAGCGTGGTTGACGGGCAGGGCGAGTCGGCTACCGCGCTCGATCTGTTCGAGCCGGTAGCCGCGGGCGAGCAGAAATCGAACTTCGGGGTTGCGACGCGGAACCGAACCGAAGCCGGTCGGGGCGGTCAATCGTGGGCCTGCTGCATCCGACGACACCGTGTACACGATGAGCTCGTGCCGGTTCTCCGCGGCCGCGAGCGTCTCAAGCTGATCGGCCAGGGCGGTGCCGATGCCCAGCCGACGCCACCCTGGCAGCACCTGCACGCCGATCCAGGCGTGATCGTCGCCATCGTCGAGCAATGTTTCATAGGTGGCACGCGCCACGACCGTGTCACCGACCCGGCCGACGAACATTCGTTTCGGATCGTACTTTGTGTTCAGCCACACCGGCAGCAGCTCGGCGGCCGAATAGTTGAGTTCAGTGGTGCCGAACCCCTCGGCCTCGACGACGTTGCGCAGTGCGGCCATCGCCTCGAAGTCGGCCCAGCCGGGCGCGGTCGAAGACGCCGGAATGACGAGTTCGTCGATCGAAAAGTCGTTCATGCTGCGCCAGACTAGTCCTGCGACAGTAGTCCGTGCGGCGGGTTCTCGTCCGGTTCTCGTCCGTACCCGGTATGTCGCGGCCTCTGCTCCGGCATCCGCCTGACGTCACCAGAAATGCGGCCGCAATTGGCGAAAATCCGCGTCGCTGGGCACGCCACACTCCGCGACAAGCGGATGTCCCGGCCGCTGTCGGTGGCGCACGGTACCGTTGAATCAGCCCGAGACCAGTGCTCGCCGCCGGCCGACCGAAAGGGTACCCGTTGCATCTGAAGAGCCTCACCCTCAAGGGGTTCAAATCGTTCGCTCAGCCGACGACGTTTGTTTTTGAGCCCGGCGTCACCTGTGTTGTCGGCCCGAACGGGTCGGGCAAGTCCAACGTCGTCGACGCCCTCGCCTGGGTGATGGGTGAGCAGGGCGTGAAAACCCTTCGGGGCGGCAAGATGGAAGATGTCATCTTCGCCGGTACGTCGACTCGCGGCCCGCTCGGCCGGGCCGAGGTGATCCTCACCATCGACAACGCCGACGGCGTCCTGCCGATTGAGTACTCCGAAGTGACAATCTCGCGCACGCTGTTTCGAAACGGTGCCAGTGAGTACGCGATCAACGGACGCACCTGCAGGCTGCTGGATGTGCAAGAACTGCTCAGCGACTCCGGCCTCGGCCGCGAGATGCATGTCATCGTCGGCCAGGGCCAGCTTGACGCCGTGCTGCGCGCCACCCCGGAGGAACGCCGCGGCTTCATCGAAGAAGCCGCCGGCATACTCAAACACCGGCGCCGCAAAGAAAAGACCCTGCGCAAACTCGATGCCATGCAGACGAACCTCACCCGGCTGAGCGACCTCGCCGGGGAGATTCGCCGCCAGCTGAAGCCGCTCGGTCATCAGGCCGAAATCGCCCGCGAGGCGCAGACCATTGCGGCCGTCGTGCGGGACGCCCGCGCCCGCCTGCTCGCCGATGATGTTGTCACGCTGCGCACCGCCCTCGACGCGCACAACCGTACCGAGAGCGAACGGCACACCGAACGGGTTGTGCTGCAAGAGCAACTCTCGCAGAAACAGGGGCGGGTGCAGCGACTTGAGCTTGCGCAGGTTGGCGATGCCGTCGATCTGGCTCGTCGGACCAGTCACAGCCTCGAATCGGTGCAGGAACGCCTGCGCGGCCTGTTCACCCTCGCCAACCAGCGACTGGCCCTGCTGGGATCGCAGGCCGAGCCCACCGGCCCCGTTTCGAGTGTCACTCCGTCCCTGCTGGAGGAGGCCGCGGCAGAGGTCGAGCAGCTGCGGGCCGGCATCGTGACGGCCGACATCGCCTGGGGTACTGCCCGCGAGCAGAGTGCGGCCGCACGTGTGCGGCTCGACGCCGTCGATGAAGACATCGCGGCGCAGGCCGCGCTCGTCTCCAGGCACGACCTCGAAATTTCCCAGCTGACCGGACAATCCGAAACTGCAGCATCGCGGCTCGCTGCCCTGCGCGGTGAACAATTGCGGCAGCAGATTGCCCTCGACGCGGCAACCGACCGCAATCGGAAGGCTCAGGAGCAGCTCGATGAGCTGGACACTGCCGTGCCAGCCGGCGAACCCGACTCGGCCGAGCTGTCCGAGGCGTTCGAGCTGGCGCAGACTGCGGTACAGCTCGTCGGGGCCGAGGTGGAGCGCCTGCGCGATGAATTGCACCAGCACGAACGGGAACGTGACGCCCAGGCGGCCCGCACGGGGGCGTTTTCCCTCGCGCTCGACCAGAAAGACGGCTCGTCCGCGCTGCTGGGCGCGAACCTGGCCGGTATCGCCGGTCTCGTGGCTGAGCACGTGCGCGTACAGCCGGGCTTCGAAGCGGCGATCGCGGCCGCGCTCGGCAGCCTGGCCGACGCCGTGCTGGCCGAGAATCGTGAAGCCGCCCTAGCCGCCATCGTGCAGGCGGATCACGACGACTTCGGGCGGGTGGAACTCATCATTGCCGACGCCGACGCCGACGCCGACGCCGACGCCGATGCCGGTCCGGCGTTCGATCTCGGCACGCGCGCGGGTATCCGCTGGGCGACGTCGGTCGTCGACGGCCCGGCCGGAGTGGGTGGCCTGCTCGCCGAGACCGTCATCGTCGACGATCTCGCCGTCGCCAACGCCGCGCAATTGCCCGGCAACCTCACCCTCATCACGCTCGCCGGCGAGGTAGTCGGCCCCTGGTTCGTGCGCGGAGGATCCGGGGCCCGACAGAGCAAGCTCGAACTCGTCGCCGAACGCGACACCGCCGCCGAGAAGCTCGCGGCCGTCACCGCGCTGATTGAGAGGGTGCGGTTCGAGCTCACCGGCCAGCGGCAGCTGCTGCAATCGTCGACAGAGCAGTCGGTCAACGCCCGGGCGGCCCTGCGGGCCTTCGAAACGCAGCGCGCAGCCCAGACCGAACGTCGCGGCCGACTCGTGGTGCAGGCAGACGCCGCCGCCGCCGATGTCGGGCGGGTCCGTTCCGCGGTCGAACTGGCGAGCAGTGCCGTCGCCGACGGCGAAACCGTCGCCGCACGTGCCGCCGCAGCCCTGGTGGCCGCGCGGTCGCAGCCGCGCCCCATTATCGATGCGACCTTGCGCGATGAGCTCTACGCCGAGCTTGAGTCCGCCCGCGAGACCGAGGTAGAGACCCGACTGCAGGTTGAAACCGTCCGTGAACGTGTGCGTGCGGGCCAGTTGCAGGTAGCGGCCCTCACTCGTCAGCTGGAGACCGACCGCACGGCCGCCGCCGCCGCGGCCCGCCGCGCTTTGATTCGGCGCCGCCAGGTGGATGCCGCATCCCTGGTCGCCGAGTCCCTTCCGGCTGTGCTCGCCGCCGTTGACCGCTCGGTCGCCGAGGCGCGGCTTCGTCTCGCCGGTGCCGAAGCGGACAGAGCAAACCAAAATACCGAGTTGCAGCAATTGCGGCGGGACGAGAACTCCCTGCATGAGCGCCTGGCCTCGATCACCGAGAACGTTCACGGCCTTGAACTTGAGATCTACGAAAAGAAGCTGCACCTCTCGGCCCTGCTCGAACGAGCCGGCAGCGAACTGGGCCTGACCGAAGATGTGCTGGTCGCCGAATACGGACCCGATCAGCTCGTTCTGCCCGACGGTGCCGGCACCGACCGTGGGAATGACAGCGACTCGAGGGGCAGCGACTCGAGGGGCAGCGACGCGACCGAGGGCATCCCGTTCGATCGGGCCGAGCAACAGAAACGGTTCGCGGCAGCGGAACGCAAGCTCAACCAACTCGGACGGGTCAACCCGCTCGCCCTTGAAGAATTCGCGGCGCTCGAGCAGCGGCACCGGTTTCTCACCGAGCAACTGACCGACCTCACCGAGACTCGAACCGACCTGCTCACCATCATTGCCGATATCGACGAGAAGATGCAGACAATCTTCGCCACAGCCTTCGACGACACCCAGGCGGCCTTCGCGCAGGTGTTCCCGGTGCTCTTTCCCGGCGGCAGCGGCAGCATCTGGCTGACCGACCCCGACGAACTCCTCACTACCGGTATCGAGGTGTCGGTCAAGCCGGCCGGCAAGAAGATCGAACGGCTGTCGTTGCTCTCCGGCGGCGAACGCTCGCTCGCGGCCGTTGCGCTGTTGATCGCCATCTTCAAAGCTCGTCCGAGCCCGTTTTACATCATGGACGAGGTGGAAGCGGCCCTCGACGACGCCAACCTCGGCCGGTTGCTGACCATCTTCGAAGACCTGCGCGAAGCCAGCCAGCTCATCGTCATCACGCACCAGAAACGCACCATGGAAATAGCGGATGCCCTTTACGGCGTCAGCATGCGGCACGACGGAGTGAGTGCTGTCGTGGGCCAGCGAGTCGGCACCCGTGCAGAGACGCAGGATTCCGCCGCAGCGTCCTGAGACTGCAACGGCACGAGCCGGCAGCGTAATGAATCGGATACGCCTCTGCCTGTCGCCTACACCTGTGCTGGCAGAGCCGAGATGACGGGGTGGTCCTTGGCGAGCACGCCGACCTTGGCCGCGCCGCCCGGAGAGCCGATGTCGTCGAAGAATTCGACGTTGGCTTTGTAGTAGT
>Ga0307487_1000880_pt1 | contig 22435 bp, 23 predicted proteins | sample CBIW12metaG_FD_203665 | JGI IMG/M metagenome (GOLD analysis project Ga0307487, IMG submission 203665) | Sea-ice brine microbial communities from Beaufort Sea near Barrow, Alaska, United States - CBIW 1.2 | ecosystem: Environmental > Aquatic > Marine > Coastal | place: USA: Alaska | collected... | reverse complement strand
CCGATGAAGCATTTGACTCTGCTACCTGTATCGGTTGCGGTGCGTGCGTAGCGGCCTGTAAGAATGCCTCAGCAATGCTATTTACCTCAGCTAAAATTTCTCAGTTGGCTATGCTTCCACAGGGTAAGGTGGAGAGAATGTCCAGAGCAGAAAAGATGGTAGCACAGATGGATGAGGAAGGGTTTGGAGCTTGTACCAATACAGGAGCTTGTGAGGCTGAATGTCCAAAAGGAATAAGCTTAACTAATATAGCGCGAATGAACAGAGAGTATTTCTCTGCTTCTATAAAAAGCGAAAACATGTAAGGAAATCGTAGATTTCAAGTGTGAAATAGAAAGCCGGCGGAAGTCGGCTTTTTTGGGTTTAAGCTAACACTAGAAGTTGATTTTAGAAGTAATGGTATGCCTTCGATAAAAATATTTAAAGGATTAATCACAGCAGGAGTATATCCAAATCTGAAAGGATTTTCAAATAGGTTTGCAAGAAGCATTACAATTTTTTAGGAAGTAGTTAGTGGATTTTGGTAATTGGACGACTAATCGGTTAACAAATTCGCATAGGTCTTGGTGATTGAGATAAATGATAAGCACATTAGGGGGTTGAATAGACTCCTCGCTTCGTGATTAATTTGAATAATTATCTCCAATAAAAAATATATGATTATCCGCTAGTTTGCCAATAGCCGTAGGTTCTTTGATCAACTTGCTGGAAGACCGATGCTTCGGCAAGCTCCACACTAGCGACCGGAAATCGAAGTGGCATCAATCGCTAAGTTTGCCAAATCTTTTTACTCATAAATCGCAGAAAAGCGGATATACACAAAAATTACCATCATTAGTAAAGTTAGCAGTAAGCAATGGAACAAACCAATAGAACTCTCGAAGCGCAAAGAATAGAGTTTGCAAATAGAAATTTTGTTGCCACCCCATTAGCTGGATTAATAGTGTGGTTAATAATCGGAATCGCGGGACTTACATTGCCAATTCAAGCAACTGTATGGGTGTTATTTATAGCAACTGGTAGTATAGTTTACCTAGGGATGTTTATTTCCAAGTTTACGGGGGAGAATTTTCTCGATAAAAAGAAACCTAAAAACGAATTTGACAAACTTTTCTTTTTCACTGTCGGACAAGCCATTTTAGTTTATTCAATTGCAATTCCGTTTTTTATCATAGATTATACTTCTCTACCATTGACAGTGGGAATTTTAACAGGAATAATGTGGCTTCCATTTTCTTGGATAATTAACCACTGGGTTGGTATTTTTCATTCGGTAGCAAGGACATTATTGGTTCTATTATTATGGTATCTGCTTCCTGAATTAAGATTTGTCACAATACCTTTTGCAATTGTTTTGATATATTTCGTAACCATAATTATTTTAAAGAAAAGAAAGAAAGCTTTATAAAAAGTACCTAAATGTCTAATTTATAGTTATTTGGGCGTGACTGCTCGCTCTCCGAGGAGGGAATATTCATTCGATAACCAAGGGCAGTTATATGTTTATTTTCCTGCACTTGGCAAAGCGTTATACATGGTTTGGTTCTCCCAAGTAGCTAACGGAATGCAGCTTATTTAAATAGGCATGTTGATTTTTATAGAATCATTCTGTTTCACTAATTCCTATTTACTTTAAGTTTATTCATGGCTGGTTTAATGGCTTTGTATGCCTATTTCCACGCTTCCCATGCTTTCAACAAGTAGGAAGCCAAACCGATTTGGGAGATGTAGAGAAAATAGTGACTCAGTGATAAGTGTTTTTATACTCGGTTTTCAAAACTATCCATTTGTGGTTTTATGAAGAATTTGGGATTTGTGTTGAGGCTTAAAGTAGTAGTTATTTCGTCAGGAATCTCTTCCAGTAAATCGATATAGCGCTAGGTGAATACGTTTTTCTTTCAGAGTAATTCAACTTCCGCACTTTTTTGATAGTTGAACTATTCCCTTTATTAATTGCATTTAAAGTTCACGATACTCCATAAAATCCTATAAAATTTTGAATGCGAGCCATTATGCTTAACTTTGAAAAATTATATTCTAAAATGAATTTGTTACAAATCCAACTAAAACATGAATTTTATAGATCTTGGGATCTTCGTTGCCTACATGCTGATCATGCTTGGAGTAGGTTATTTTTTCATGAAAAAAAATACCAATCAGGAGGACTATTATGTCGGTGGTAGAAATATTGGTCACTGGCACATCGGCCTTTCTGTCGTTGCTACTGATGTAGGGGGAGGATTCTCCATTGGATTAGGAGGTTTGGGATTTGTAATGGGTATGTCCGGATCTTGGATGCTTTTTACGGGTTTGCTGGGAGCTTGGATCGCTGCGGTAGTATTGATTCCACGGGTAAAAGGAGATTCAGCTTTTGCTAAGTTTTTCACCTTTCCCCAGATTATTGGTCATTTATATAATTCTACTACCGCCAAAGTTGCAGCAGTCATCTGCTTTTTAGGTTATTTGGGCTTTACTTCTTCCCAGCTTTTGGCGGGTGCCAAGCTAGCATCCGGTACTTTTGAGGGTCTTGAGCTCTCTTATGCCTTACTAATTATGGGGGCGGTGGCGGTGATTTATACGGTCATGGGTGGATTGAAAGCTGTAATATATACCGACACCATACAATGGATAGTGTTGATGGCTGGCTTGATGTTTATTGGAATTCCTATATCATACAATTACGTCGGTGGCTGGGATGGAATTCAGAGCACTTTACCACAGGAATTTTTCTCATTTACTAATCTAACCTGGCAGGATATGGCCAACTGGGGAATTACCATCATGCCTATTTGGTTTGTGGGAATGACCCTTTACCAAAGAATTTTTGCTGCTAAAGATGTGAAATCAGCCAAGAAGGCATGGTTCATCGCCGGCTTATTTGAATGGCCAATCATGGCACTTTTAGGAGTCTCTTTGGGTTTACTATCAAGAGTGGCTGTGGAGCAGGGAGCTTTGGAAGGTTTTACTACCGCTATGGATCCAGAAATGGGGCTTCCAGTTCTTCTTAGTCAGATTTTACCTGCTGGTGTGTTGGGACTGATGATGTCAGCGTATTTCTCAGCAGTACTTTCCACCGCCGATTCTTGTCTGATGGCAGCATCTGGTAATTTGACCACTGACATACTTGGAAAACATTTTACTGAGAAAACGCTTAAAGAAGAAATGAGAATATCTCAACTGCTAACCCTAGGTATAGGTATTGTGGCAATAATTATTGCCTGGCAAATGACAGAAGTACTGAGTTTGATGCTATATTCCTACGCGTTTATGGTGTCAGGATTATTTGTACCAGTAGTGGCAGGATTGTTTTTCGATCAAACGAGTCCGCTGGCAGCTACTTCCTCAATGATTGCTGGCGGTTCATTGACCGCAGGATTGATAATATCCGAAGTCTCTCTTCCTCTTGGTTTAGACGCCAATTTATTTGGGCTAACGCTCTCTTTGCTGACTTTTTTGTCAGTGATTTATTATGAAAAATTTAACCGTTCAAAGTTAACTTCGATATGATTATTCTAGAAACTTTATCCGCTATGGATAGCGCTACCTACTTGCAGAAAAATGAAATCGCTGATTTTCTATTTCTTCATCTTGGCAAATATGGCGATCCAAAAGATGACATCATGAAGTGTCTGGACTATGCACTTGATCAAAGTATGCATGCGGGAGGATTTGTGGTGATGGCTCGGGAAGAAGGTAAAATAATGGGCGCACTGATTATGAATAAGACTGGTATGTCTGGATATATTCCTGAAAACATTTTAGTATATATTGCTGTTGATGCAGACCAACGTGGCAAAGGAATCGGCGGAAAAATTATGGAGCTTGCTATGAAAATGGCAAATGGTTCGGTTGCGCTGCATGTGGAACCTGACAATCCTGCGAAAAATCTATACGAAAGAATCGGATTTACAAATAAGTATTTAGAAATGCGATTTACAAAATAATGGCCTATATCACCTTAAATAAAACCAAACTCAAAGATAATTTTGAGTTTCTAAAACACAAGTTCACCCAAAATCATGTTCAATGGGGGGTGGTATCTAAGCTGCTATGCGGCAACAGACTTTTTTTGCAAGAACTAATCAACCTTGGAGTTGATGAGGTGCATGATAGCAGAATCAGTAATCTTGCTATGGTCAAATCCCTTAATCCCACTATTCAGACAGCTTACATCAAGCCTGTTTCAAAGCGCAACATCGGTAAAATGGTGCAATTTGCGGATGTGAGTCTCAATTCTGAGCTGGAAACTATCCGTTGGATATCTGATGAAGCTGTCGAGCAAGGCAAAAATCATAAGATCATCATCATGGTTGAGACTGGTGATCTCCGAGAAGGTGTGATGGGAGAGCGTTTAGTGGAATTTTATTCCCAAATCTTCCAGCTTCCCAATATTGAAGTGATCGGTTTAGGTACTAATCTTAATTGTCTGAATGGAGTAATGCCTTCCACAGATAAGCTAATTCAGCTTGCTTTATATAAGCAGATTATCGAACTCAAATTCAATAAGGAAATACCGTGGATTTCGGCAGGAACATCTGTTACGATCCATTTGATGCTAACCCATCAATTGCCCAAGGATATCAATCATTTTAGAGTAGGAGAGACCCTGTTTTTTGGAGTAGACTTATTCGAGGAGAAAGTCATTGATGGCATGAATGGAGACGTATTTGAGCTTCATGCGGAGATCATAGAAATGCAGGAAAAGCCCTTATTGCCAGTGGGAAACCTAGCTGCTAACCCACAGGGCGATATAATGGAGGTGGATGAGTCACTTTATGGCAAAAGTTCTTTTCGTGCCATTATAGACATTGGATTATTGGATGTGGACCCTAAATACTTAATACCCGGTGACGCGGACTATGAAATCCTAGGAGCAAGCTCGGATATGTTGATCATTAATCTTGGCCAAAATCCTAACAATTACAAGGTAGGAGATACACTTAATTTCGACCTGAAATACATGGGTGCGTTGTCGGTGCTCAACTCTGACTATATAGATAAAAAAGTTATTAGCTGATAGTTGTGCAATTGGCATAATCATGGAAATGAATAGGTGGAAAACCAACTATTATTTCTTATGAAAAAAATATTATTATTTCTCGCACTAGGATTTGGAGCAGTTCAAATGTCAAATGCTCAGTCTTCCGAAAAACTGGGAGGTATAGGAATCAGAGGTGGAGCCAGCCTCTACACCTTAGGTGGAGATGACGGCTCAAACGCTGACTATACCAACAGAGTTGGATTCCACGCTGGAGTATATGCCACATTATTTATGAATAATTGGGTTGCAGTGGAACCTGGAGTGTACTATTCTGTCAAGGGTACCAAAAACAATGATATCGTCAATAGCCGAGCAATTTTCAATTACATAGAAGTTCCTGTGCTATTTAGACTTTATCCACTTGGTGGATTGAATGTATTTGCAGGCCCACAGCTTTCGTTTCTTAAAAATTCAAAGTTTGAAGGTGATGTCTTTGGCTCAACGGTTACTTTTAACCCGGATTCTGTAAAAGACACGGATTTTGGAGTAGTGTTCGGACTTGGATATAATTTATCCAAAGGACTCAATGTACAAGGATCTTATGATTTTGGATTGACTCCGGTGTTTAAAAACAGTGATGCCGACGTGTATATCAGAGGCATCAAATTGTCATTGGGATATACCTTCTAAGAAAATTTAAGTGTTTAATAAAAAGGCTTCTCATATTTTGAGCAGCCTTTTTATTTAGGATGATTTACTTCACCTTATTGATTGAATCCTAGTACCACCTACACTTTTTAAGACGTTTAGCGAGATAAAAATCTTCAATAGGGACTTCAAGGAGCTATTTTAGTTCTAAATTTTTAGTAAAGGATCCCATAGAAATTACCACCATGTATAGTAGAAGCTATACCAACATCCACATTAGATTTGTTGCTCCTCGGTTTTTTTCTTCATTTATATACATCCAAAATCCGATATTGTAAGCCAAGTCCATTTGGTAGATAATAGACTATTGACATCATTGGGAATACTTCAGTACAATAGTAGAGTGCTCTTCAAATATGACCAAACATTTTTTTTGCGCAGCGCAAATCGACCCTACAGTCCTCAAAAGATCTTGAGCTACACTGATTACAAACTTGTTACTATTTTTCCATGCTATTGATCCATTCTCTGATTAATTTGACGCCCTCCTTATGCACAGTCGTCCGCCCAAGTTCGGGCATAGCGACACCCACTTCGGTGGAGTTCATTCTATGCGTAAGGATTGATTGATCGGCTTCTCCGGGCACAATATCAAAGTTGAAACTACCCGCTCCATTTCCGGCTGCCACAGGAGTTTTGTTGATTCCAAGCTTCATCGGATCTGTCTGATCATAGCTGAGGAAAAGTCCAGATGTGCTTGCCGGCCCGTCTTCATTGTGACAATGGGAGCAATTGATATCCAAGTAGGCCATTGCCCGGTCATTCAGAGGAAGACGTTCGTTGGCGTAATCAATCATAGAGGGATGAGCATCTTTACCCATAAATCCGCCAAGTTTGCCTAAAATGGTCCAATGGCTGAGTTGATTTTCTTTGCCTTCCTTATATTGCAACTCATTGTTGAGGTGTTTTACTTTTACCCCAATAGGTACGAGTACTTCAGCTTTATTATGACAGGTTTTGCATTGATTCTTATTGGGCACTAGATAATTGATGATTTGATCCTCACCCTTCAGATCAGTGAATTTTACCTCTGTTTCGCCACCTACTACTTTTAATAGTGCCTCAGTTTGACTGTCATTCCAGATATAGGGATAGGCATCCCAGCCATTATCACCGTTGATGAGTAGGCGCGTTTCAATAATTCTACGTTTTTCTTCAGGTTTTCTGTAGTCCTGCGGAAAATAAAAATTCTTTATAATGACTGTTCCTTCCGGAAAATACAGTTCATCCTTTTCTATAACCGCTTTTTCACCGGGAGGAAAATATATAAAACGAGATTTTAAAGCATAGTCTGTGAAAAGAGAGGAAGCCGGTTGGTATAAAATTACGGCTGACATGGGTTGAAGCTTATTGAGCTCTCCCTGAAAAAATCCGTAGGTAGAAAGTCGGGCATAAGGAAAATTCCCATCTGCCTTCTCTTCCTGAAGTCGAGTTGAGATGACCGTCTCTTTCACAGCTTTCTGACAGGCAAATGAAAGAATAGAAATTATGACTAATAAAATAAGCTCCCCGACAAATTGAGATTTTTTCATTATAGATTGGCGATTTGGCTAACGTCGGTTTTTACGTTTACCTTACAATTCTGGAAAGGTTTATAGTCACTGAACCCTTCAATATTATCTTCGCCATTCATCAGGGAGAATCGGGTAAAGTACATTTCGTCCATCCCTTCTTCCGCTATGCAAATAGTCATCGGGTTGCTATCAATTGATTCACTTAAAGATTCGTCCCAGATTCCATCATAAATGATATCCTGAGTTTTGGCTTTGCCATGTGCATTATAGATACTAATTAACTGGCCCAGTTCTCTGGACAAATCTGGAAATCCCTTTGTTCTGTCATATTCATTTCCATGGAGATATACTCCGGAAGTGTAGGGAGACCAGTTGGGTGCTTCTGCTGGAAATCCGGTAATCTGATAGCTCGCAATAGCCACTCCTGTAGTTTTGTTTCTCAGGATTCTATTATTGTAGATTTCTACGTCTTTTGCTGCTACCAAAATTATTCCTGATCCCGGAGGTATCATCGTTACAGTATTCCCATTTGGACCTTCCCCCATTGCTGTGGCAAAGTTTTCATGGTTGTTTTCGATGATGTCATTGTCATAGATTTTAGTGCCTTTTCCGTCTGATTTTGGCAATCCTGGAAGGTTAAAAACTAAAATTCCGCCGGCATTATCCCGGGCTATATTTTTGAAAACTTCTGCATTGTCACAATTTTCTATTTCGATTCCGGCCACATTCCCAAAGGCCAGCGAGTTTTTGATAATGATATTTTCAGATTGACCCACATAGATACCGGCATCTCGAGAGTGAGAGGCGATACACTCATCTATCATGACATTTTTGCATTGGACAGGATATATGGCGTAGGTCCCGTTTTTAGATTTGTCTCCGTTTGTCCAGGTTACATTGATTCTGCGAAAAGTGATGCCGTCTGTATGCTGAGCTTTGATTCCATCTCCCGGTGCATTCTCAATCGTCAAGTCTTGAATAAGAATATTGTTACCCACAATTTTTACTCCTTCTCCGCCAGTTTTCAAATTTTTGAACGAAAGAACAGTATGCTCCATTCCTGCTCCTTTGATCGTAATGTTGGTTTTATTGTCTAAAATCAGTTGAGTATTGAGTTCATAAAACCCTGCTGGAATATTAATTACAGCACCATCTTCTGCCATAATAAAATCTTCCACCACCTTATCTATTTCTTCTTGAGAGACTCTGGCAAGAGTTGACGAATCATAAGTTTGCTCATTGTTCGAACTTGAGCAACCGAAACCAATGAAGCCAAGCGTAAAAATTAAAAGTAGGAGATGTAGCCTTTTCATTTTTAGTGGGGATTAATTATAGTTTGGAAAACTAATCAGAACCTCAGTAAATCACCTTGACTAATGTCAAATAATCAAATTTTAGCCCTTATTCTACTTAAGGTTTCTATTGTCATGTCCAGAAAAGAAGCAATCTGTCCGACTGAAGCTTTTTGAATCACCTTTGGCCTATTTTCCATCAGGTCCAAATAACGGTCTCTCGCAGACTTGAATTTGGAGAAGATTTGCTTCTCCTCTAATACAATATAATATTGCTCCAAGATTTTTCTATAGGCACTTTCTATGGCAGGGATTTCAACAAAGCACTTTTGCAATGATTCATAGGAAATACGGAGCACCTTGCTTTTTTCTAAGGTTTCAATATTTTCATAGGAAGGTTTGCGGGTAATAAAAGAGTGCATAGCGGCGGTGAACTCCCGGTCTAAAGTGAAAGAAATGGTGATTTCGCGGTTGTCTCTGATATAAAAGCTCCGTGCGCTTCCTTCGTTAAAATAATATAAATTGTGGCTGACTTGACCTTCCTTTTCTAATAATGACCCTTTTTCAATATCAAACTCTACCCAATAGCTAGCAAACTTTTGCTTTGAGTCAGCATCGATAGATGGGAACTTATCAAATAGGGATAGGAAATTGTCCATGTAGTTGATGTTAAAAAATCAGAAGTGGATAATGGTAAAATGCACTTAGATTGTCTTTATTTGGGTAATTTAAAAAGAACCCTAAAATATACCGTATTCAATAGTGTTAATTTATCATTTGGGTAAAGTTTTTGTTTCAGCATTTCTCTAATCAGTTATTTAATCTTTAGTTATTTATGAAAAAGCTTCTAGTTTTATTATTGTCATTCGGTTTGTTCAGTGCCGCACATGCTCAATTTGGAGTTCGCGCAGGGTATAGTAGTGCTAATTTTTCTAATGCAGATTTTGATGCAAAAGGAGGATTTCATGCCGGCTTGTATTATACAAAGGATCTTGGCTTTCTTTCAGTGGAACCGGGAATTCAATTTGCCCAAAAAGGATATAAGTTTGAAGGTGCCTCAAATCCTGAATCTGCCACCGAACAAATGAATTATGTGGATGTCCCTGTGCTTGTCAGAGTGAATTTCCTGCCTTTTCTCAACGTGTTTGCAGGCCCCCAGGTATCCGCTCTTGTATCAAGAAAGTATGAGAACAGCAACGGAGACAATATTTCTGATACCAAGCCAGTAAAAGGGTATGATATCGCTGGGATAGTAGGAGTAGGAGTCCAACTTGCTTCTGGGTTTAACTTTCAGCTTAGCTACGATATTGGACTTCAGAATATTCAATACTATGGAACCGATGTCAAAAATAATGTATTTAAAGCCTCTTTAGGATATGATTTTTAATAGCTGATAGCTTCACTTTAACCTTATAAAACCCGGATTTATGGGTTTTATTTTTTTAGTCGGTCAGGATTTTCATCTACAAACGACTTCCAGCCTGCACTTCTTCCTCTGGTCTGTATTCTACCATCGTGGAAATGATGGCAAAGTGCAACAGCCAGCGCGTCGGTGGCATCAAACATTTTTGGAAGTTCCACCAGAGAGAAAAGTGTTTGCAACATGGCAGCTACCTGTTCCTTGGAAGCGTTGCCATTTCCTGTCACAGATTGTTTAACTTTTTTTGGCGAATATTCGGTGATTGGAATATCCCTTGCCAAAGCAGCAGCCATGGCTACACCTTGTGCTCTGCCCAGCTTGAGCATAGATTGCACGTTGACTCCAAAAAAAGGAGCTTCCAGAGCTACCGAATCTGGAAGAAACTCTTCAATTATTCCTGTAATTCTTTCGAAAATCTTTTTCAGTTTCAATTCATGGGTTTCGTACTTCTTCAGATGAATCACTCCATATTGTAGCAGCTTGTACTTTTTCCCTTCGGTAAGGATAACTCCATACCCCATGACATTAGTACCGGGGTCGATACCTAAAATTATTTTTTCCTTTGACTCTTTTTTTGGTTCTTTACTCACCTCCGCAAGGTAGCCCAAAACATGCTAAGTATTTATCTGATCTTTGGTTTGATCTACGTCTTTTTTCTGATATTCCTAGCGAGCTTTTGGCAAGGAAGTACGCCTGCCAAGCATCAGCGGGCTTTTCTGCCAAGTGTAAGTATCTTGATTCCTTTTCGGAATGAGATCGAAAATTTACCGGTGATCTTCGCTCAGTTGTCATCTTTCAACTATCCCCGATTGGAAATTATTTTTATTGATGATCAAAGTGAGGATACATCAGTTGAATGGCTTGAGTTCAAATCTGTTAATTTTGACCATATATCCATAGTCAAAAGTGAGGGACTCGGAAAAAAACGCGCCATACAAAAAGGAGTGCAATGCGCCGTTGGAGAGGTTATTTTATGCACAGATTCAGACTGCAGTCTTTCAGCTACTTGGCTGGAAGAGATGATCTTTCCATTTTCAAATCCATCTATTCAACTAGTCGCTGGGCCTGTCATGGCGGCTGGAGAAGCTGGATTTTGCTGTAGATTTCAGCAGATAGACTGGGCAAGTATTTTGTTGCTCACTAATTTCTGTTTTATCCGGAAGAAACCGCTTATGTGTAGCGCCGCAAATCTAGCCTATAGGAAAGCTGCATTTTTGACAGTGAAAGGATATCAGGGAAATCTTGAATACAGTTCTGGAGATGACGAATTTTTATTAAAGAAAATCGTCAATGAATTTGGTGCTGAGAGTTGCACGTATATTCACCACGCTACTGCCTTAGTGTATACCAAGGCAGAAGAATCTTGGAAATCTCTTTACGGTCAACGAGTGCGCTGGTCAAGCAAATGGAGAGCTCACGGTTCAGGTGTGCATCTACTTACGGCACTATTATCCCTTGGAGTACAAGTGATATTTCTTAGTTCCTATGGACTTTTGTTTGTAGGGATAAAAGGGGTATTGTTATTTTTGTTTTTTTGGGGATTAAAAATAAGTGCTGAATATCATGTTCTTGGGAAGGTTTTAATTTCATTTAACAAGCGACTTCCATTACGTGATTTTATATTGACTTCCTTTATTCATCCTTTGTATGTAATAAAAGTAGGTCTGGGAGGATTTAGTGGAAAATTTACCTGGAAGGGTCGCGTTAATCAGAGAAGTGTTAATTTAGAACCAGAAAAATAACTTATGAACGACGCAGAATTTGATTTAATGGATGAGCTTTATTTCGTCCAATCTTACTCATATTTGAAAGAAACCTTAGACTGGAAGCAAAGTGACTTGATCGATACCTTGAAGATGCTATACGAACAGGGGTACATTAAATGTCTGGACGATCCGGACACCGAGCGATTTGGCTCGATAGATTTTCAAAATGAAGCAACAGAATTATATTTTCTGGCTACCAAAAAGGGTCTTATGGCCCATAATTCAATTTAATTTTGATCACAGAAACTCAAAAATATCAACGTAAAGAGCTGGAATTAAAAGCGTTACTTGAGATTACTCAGGCAATCAATGAGAATAAGACTGAGGCTGTTTTATTGGATATATTCAAATTTACCTGTTTGGTACATTTGAATATCAAATCATTGGTACTCTATGTTGCCAAAAGCAATGCTTTTGAGAAGAAAATCGCCCATGCAATAAGAGGGAATGTGCCAAAATTAATCTCAAATACCGATGTGATTGAAGAGCGCGCTACTCATAAGCTTGAGATGAAACTGGGTGAAGAATATTCTTTTAGTGAATTGGAAATATATGTACCAGTGTATCATAAGGACCGTCTGCTTTCGATTCTTTTGATCAAAAGAAAGGATGAAGGTGAAGCGTTGGATCTTGATTTTACCCAAGCACTCACCAACATATTGGTAGTTGCCCTAGAAAATAAACGATTAGCCCGTAAAAATACCGAGCAACAGATTCTTAATCGTGAGGTGGCTATAGCCTCTCAAGTTCAACAAATGCTATTTCCAGCTGAACTTCCTATGGAAAAACACCTGAAAGCAAAAGTCACGTATATGCCACATAGCTTGGTGGGCGGTGATTATTACGATCTGATTCGAAAATCGGAAGAGGAAGTTTATTTTTGTATTGCCGATGTATCGGGAAAAGGAATTTCTGCCGCCTTGTTGATGTCAAATTTTCAGGCAACACTAAGAACACTTTTGCGCAGCGATGCAGATCTGAAAATGGTCGTCAACCAGCTGAATTTTACTCTTTTTGAGAATACTCACGGCGAGCGTTTTATTACTTTTTTCTTGGGTTATTATAATCTAAAAACGCATGATCTATATTTTGTCAATGCAGGTCACAATCCTCCTTTGCTTTGTAAAGATGGGGAAGCGGAGAGCTTGAATGCGGGGACGACCATATTGGGAGCGTTCGACGAATTGCCATTTTTGGAGATTGGTAAACGTGAGAACATGACAGAATTTACCATTCACCTCTATACCGATGGGGTGACGGAGGCTATGAACCCGAAAGATGAAGAATATGGCGAAGAGCGACTTCAGGAATTTGTGGAGAGAAATATGACTATTGATCCGGATGATTTCCACAGGAAATTTTTGAAAGAAATCGAGGAGTTCAGCCAGAACGTTCCGCTGAGGGATGATCTGACCATGTTAAGTTTAAAGTTCGGGTAGAATGGTATGGCATACCGTCCCGAAAGTAATTCAACATCTTTTCCCAGATAGATTGTGGGAAGATAGTAAAGAGCAGAATTCTGTTTTCCTCACGTTTGATGATGGCCCAGTACCTGGATCCACTGATTATGTCTTGGAGGAACTGGATAAAAGAGGGCAGAAAGCCAGTTTTTTTATGGTTGGAGAAAACATCCGTAAGCATCAATACCTAGCTAAGTCAGTGATTGAAGCCGGTCATAAAGTGGGGAATCACACCTTTAATCACCTCAATGGCTGGAAACATAACACTGAATTTTATTTGGAAAATGTGGCAATGTGCAAGACTGAATTGCAAGAGATTGGGGTGGAAACCGATTTATTTAGACCTCCTTATGGGATGATGAAAGGTAGTCAGGCCAGGCAACTGGGCAAAAATTATAAACTAGTCATGTGGAGTATGTTATCCGGAGATTATGACCTTAGACTAACTACAGATTTGCTTTTACTAAAGAGTAAGAAGTATACTAAGCCTGGTAGGATCGTAGTGTTTCATGATCAACAAAAAACAAGAAATATCTTACCAAAAATATTACCTGACTACCTTGATTTTATAGTAGATCAAGGCTGGGAAACAAAAATAGTATGAGCCTGGAATCGGAAATCCATAATAGCCTTATTTTACTTTTCCTATGCCTCATCATTGGGCTAATTCTACTTCAATTTATCCTGATTATCATTAGATTTCGATTTTTTTGGAAAGATTTTAAGACAGATTCTACTCAAGAATTACCGTTGGTTTCTGTATTAATTTCTCTGAGAAATGAGCAGGACGATCTCCCTGGGCTTTTATGTGCCCTAGCCAATTTGGACTATCCAAAAGATAAACTTCAAATACTATTCGCTGATGATCAGAGTACAGACCATACTAATGCAATTCTCTTAGATGCCTGTAAGGAGTATTCCAACTATAAAATAATAAGAATTTCAGATTCTCAGATGCAGCTTTTTTCTCAAAATGGAAAAGCAAATGCACTTGCGATTTTGAGTGCCCAGGCAACAGGTTCCTATTACTTTTTTACAGATGGAGATTGTCGTCCCGGTGTACAATGGATCAAAGAAGGCGTCAGCTGTTTTGACGGTTCTGTCGGCATGGTGTTAGGGATCACACAAGTGGAGAGTGCCAATTATTCTGATCGATTTCAAGAGCTGGATTGGTGGAATACCTTGGGATTTGTAAAAGTAGCGACGGACGTAGGCATGCCAACTACTGGCTTGGGAAACAATATGGTCGTAAGTAGTGAAGCGTATTGGGAATCAGGCGGATTTCAGTCCATAAAAGTCAGTTTGACTGAAGATTTAGAACTTTCTAGGGCTATTCAAAAAGTAGGTTTTGAGGTGGCTCATCAAGTAAGCGCCGGTATGCTTGTGCGAACCAGACCAGAAGTCACTTTCCTGGATTTGGCACGACAGCGCAAGCGGTGGATGAGCGGGGTGATGAGCTTACCATGGTATTGGTTATTATTACTGTCCCTTCAATTCTGGTATTTTATAGCTGCTGCATCTTTATTCTTCTTTAATCCATGGATTGTAATTCTCCCAGCAGCATTAAAAGTTGTTTTACAAAGTATATTTCTAAGAATGTTTGCCCGCAGAGCTGGAGCACAATTGCCATGGCTTCCTCTATTACTTTTTGATTTTTATTATTTTGTTACCTCTGCACTTACTATTCTTTATTATTTTTGGCCTTCGCCCGTCATTTGGAAATCCCGAAGCTACCCATGAATTATATAGATACACACGCACATATTTATTCAACCAAATTTGATTCAGACCGAGATCAGGTAATTCATGATATTCGGGAGGCAGGTGTGGAGCGAGTTTATATGCCAAATGTTGATGAGGAGACCATAGATGCGATGCTTCTTTGCGAGCAGAAATATCCGGATTTATGTATTCCTATGATGGGACTTCATCCCTGCGATGTCAAAGAAAATTTTCAATCCCAATTATATATCATTGAAGATTGGTTGCGTAAGCGCCCTTTTGCAGCAGTGGGTGAAATTGGATTGGATTTATATTGGGACAAGACCCTCTTTGAGCAACAGAAAGAGGCCCTCGGTATTCAAATCTCTTGGGCCAAGGAATTGGACTTACCTATTGTGCTGCATTGTAGAGATTCTATGGATGAGACGATAGCGATTGTTCAGGAGCAATATGATGGGAAATTGAAAGGAATATTCCATTGCTTCACAGGAAGTGTGGAGCAAGCTAAGCAAATCACAGAAATGGGTTTTCTATTGGGAATTGGGGGAGTGGCAACCTTCAAAAATGGAGGTTTGGATCAGGTGATCCCAAATGTGGATTTGAAGCACCTGGTATTAGAAACAGACGCTCCCTATTTGGCACCCGTTCCATATCGCGGAAAGCGAAATTCTCCTGCTTATATTCCTATTATTGCAGAAAAAGTTGCCGACTTTCTTCAGCTATCAAAGGAAGAAGTAGCGTTGCAAACCAAGAAAAATGCCCTTACACTTTTTCCTGAACTCAACTATGAACTATAAAATTGTACGATTAAATACTTCTCTGCGAACCAGCAAGACAGCTTCAGTTTTGATTGTCTACACTGGAGGTACCTTGGGTATGGCATATGATGAGACAGGCTCTTTGGTTCCGTTTAACTTTGGTCAGATTCTGGATAAAATCCCAGTGCTCTACACCATGGATATCGCGATCACCGTGATTTCATTTCCTGAACCGATAGATTCTTCCAATGTCTCTATGGAACACTGGAAAGATATGGCCTATATTATCTATGAAAACTACGATAGTTACGACGGCTTCGTGGTGCTGCATGGCACAGACACCATGGCGTACTCAGCCTCGATGCTGAGTTATTTGCTTCAGGGATTGAATAAGCCGGTGATATTCACTGGAGCTCAACTTCCGATTTCTGCCATGCGTTCAGATGCTAGGGAAAACCTAATGACTTCCTTAGAAATCGCTACAGCAAAAATCAATGGGCAACCTATAGTTCCGGAAGTTTGTGTGTTTTTTAATCATGTATTGCTGCGTGGCAATAGATGTAAAAAAGTGCAAAGCGTACATTTTGATGCATTTGAATCGGAGAATTATCCTCCTCTGGCCGAATCTGGAATTGTGATAGACTATCACACTCAGGCAATTAGACCTTTGGAATCGCACAAGAAGCTCGTCAACCGCAATACGCTGGACAATAATGTGATGATTCTGAAGCTGTTCCCTGGAATTACCCAAAAAGTCATAGATGCCTGTTTAGGTATTGATGGGTTGAAAGGGGTGGTGCTGGAAACGTACGGTTCGGGAAACAGTCCAAGTGAAGATTGGTTTATGGACTCACTCAAGAGAGCTGTAAAAAATGGAATCATCTTACTCAATGTATCTCAATGCAATGGAGGTAGAGTTATTCAAGGAAGGTATGAGACCAGCAGAGCGCTTCTGAATGTTGGGGTGATCAGTGGAACCGATATGACCACTGAGGCTGCGGTGACCAAGATGATGTTTTTGCTAGGTCAAGAGAAAAACCGAGCCGACGTAGTTGCCAAATTGAAATTGCCATTAGCGGGGGAGATGACTGCTTAGCCTAAATTCTCAGGTATTTTCGGGTAATATTTGGAATCGGAATTAAATATAATTTTCTTTGCACTCCGAATTGGGGTTACCCAGTACGGAACCAATCTAGAGAGGTGGCCGAGCGGCTGAAGGCGCACGCTTGGAAAGCGTGTATACTCGTGAGGGTATCGAGGGTTCGAATCCCTTCCTCTCTACATTCAAAAACCCTAACTATCCGAAAAGTTGATAGTTAGGGTTTTTTATTTTGAATCAGTAGCGAATTTGATTGCTTTTACAATTCTTCCCTTTCCTCTATTTGGCAATTTCATCATTTTTTTTGAACGGATAGAAATAAGGATCTTTTATGATCGACCCCGTGTAGAGTAAGCAGGATATAGCTAAATATGATTTTGGTCGAGCTGATATCCTTAAATAGATTCAAATATGCTTTTAACGTATTTAGTAGAATGGAATACAGCATTTCTCAGGAATTTTGTTTCTGTTTAATTAATAAACCTTAATTCCCATATCACTTATTGTACTTTTGAGCATTTCCTTTATGGATTGGAAAATTTTAAAATTGAAAGATTAGGTGTGCAGAAGCGTGAAAGTGGTAAAGTTGGAAGGTGTTAGTACCGTACTATATGTCAGACTGAGCGAAGTCGAAATCTCTACTCACTCCTCAAACTATCAACCGGATTCCTCACCGCTGCTTTTATCGCCTGCGAACTTACCGTAACCAAGGCGATAAGCATAGATATTGCCCCAGTGGCTACAAAGACCCACCATTCAATGCCAATCTTGTACTGATAATCCTGCAACCATTTGTCCATTATATACCAGGCAATAGGAATGGCGATGATGAATGCAATGCCCACCAGTTTTAGGAAGTCTTTGGAAAGCAGTATAGAAACACTTGCTGCGCTGGCTCCCAAGACTTTTCGCACCCCGATTTCCTTGATGCGGTTTGCAGCCATATAAGCCGATAGACCGAATAAACCGAGGCAAGAAATGACGATGGTCAGTACCGTGAACAACATGGACAGTCTGGCGGTACGCTTGGTATCGTCAAACTTCTTGGCATATGCTTCATCCACAAAATGATATTCAAAGGGAAAGTTTGGGTTATACTGCTCAAAAACACTTTCGACAGACGCCAGACTTTGGGAAACAGTCTGTTCGGGATTGAGGCGGATATGCAACACGCTAAACCATGAAGAGGGTCCCATGACCATCAAGGGCTTGACTGGATCATAAGGAGACTCAAAAATAAAGTCTTTGATAACACCCACGACGGTGTATTTCTCATCGCCCCTGGATACAACCTGCCCAAGGGGATCGTCCAAGCTCATTCTTTTTACGGCTGTTTCATTCAATAAAGCTGCCATAGAATCACTTGGAAACCGGTGGATGTCGATATCCCTTCCTGCTACCAATTCTGTGCCCATCACTTTCATAAAATCGGCATCCGTACTAAATTTTATGAAGGTAAGCTTGTAATCCTCCAGAGTGCTGCCCGGCCAGGAATAGCCCCAGCTGTTGCTATATTGTTCTGTAATGGGGCTCATGGATTTGGTGACCGCAAGGGACGAGCCGTTGCCGATCAACGACTGTTTGATGCTCTCATATCGTTTGTCCATGTCGCCCTGTATATTCGCGTAAATGAGGTTCTCTCTATTATAGCCCAGCTCCCTGTTTTGTGCATGGCTGATCTGACGCTGAATAATGATGGTGGAGACGATCAGCACGATGGCAAAGCTGAACTGCAACACTACTAATACTTTACGGGGGTTGACCGCTGCATTTGCTGATCGAAAAGTACCCTTCAGTACCTTAACTGGACTGAATGAGGAAAGGAAAAAAGCTGGGTAGCTTCCCGCCAATAGACCCGTAAAAAGGATAAACCCGAGTAATTGTGCCCAAAAGACCAGGTCACCATAAGGCAGGAAAAGCTGTTTGTCCACTAGTGTGTTAAAGGACGGAAGGACAAGCTGGACAACCAGTAGTGCCACCAGTCCGGCAATGAAGGCAATTAGTATGCTTTCTCCGATAAACTGGGCTACAAGCGATACCTTGCTCGCACCCACCACTTTTCTCAGTCCTACTTCCTTGGCTCGTTTTTCACTACGGGCAGTACTGAGGTTCATAAAGTTGATACAGGCGATTGCCAGGATAAAAATTGCGATGAAGGAAAACAAGCGTACCGTGATGGCTCGCCCGGCCACCAACTGACCGTTTTCGCTTTTGCCGTAAAGATGCACTTGTGACAGCGGATAGCTGAACACTTCCGTGCTGGATTCCCCATTGGTGTGCTCCTTGGTAATGTCTTTGACTTTTTGGTCCAATGATTCTTGCGATGCGTTTTCACTCAGTAAAACATAGGTATCCACCGAGGTATTTCCCCAGTCTTCATCGTCCCTACCCAATTTGGTCATATAAGACCACGGAAGAATATAATCGATCTGGAAGTAATTGGATTGGAAGCGGGTGTTGTTGGGCAGGTTTTTCAATACTGCGGTAACTGTGAATATATCGGCACTATCAATTTTGACGGTCTGTCCCACTACGTTCTCTGTGCCGAAGAGCTTCCGTGCGAAGTCCTCCGTGACCACGATATTATAGGGATTATCCAGTGCCGAAGAAGGGTTGCCTTGGAGCAAGGGGAAATCGAATACATCGAAAAATTCGGGATCGACAAAGACACCATTCTCATTCAGTTTTTTATTCCCTACAGTAATTAGGAAGTCGGCATAATTGGTTACTCTGACTGCTTCCTCGATTTCCGGATAGTCTTTTTCAAGCGTAGGAGCCAATATTTTGGGAGTACTGTTCCAAGCCCAAAGCCCGCCGCCGAACGTATCCCTGTTGTACATCATGTAGATCCGGTCGGACTTGGGGTGTTCCCGATCCATGCTTGTCTCGTTTTGTACCCACAGCAGAATCAGGATAGCCGATGCCATGCCGATGCCCAGCCCGGCAATGTTGAGGATGCTAAATGCCTTGCTTCTGGTAAGGTTCCTCCAAGCGATTTTAAAGTAGTTTTTGAGCATTTTTTGGTTCAGAAAGTTGAAAAGTGGTAAGGTTGTAAAGTTTTCTAAATACTCACGTTTTTATTATTCTCTTGTCTTATATCTCAAGTCTCAAGTCTTGACTCTTGGTTCTAGACTCTTGATACTACCTGCCTTTTCCCACTTTTATGCCACTAAAAACACCCTTAAATCATACATAAATGGCATATATGTTAATTCGAAATTCTAAAGCTCGGACAGTTTTGTTCGCTGGTGGGCAATCCTATATTTATTAGTAACAGGTAGTTATCCTCCATATTCCTATTTAACAAGTTACCGTCATTTATGTGGAAAGATCTCAGGGAGTTAAAACGTCTAGGATACGTCAGTTGATGTCCGTACTATTTACTCCCAGGTCCCCATTGAGTTTAGTTGTCCTTAACTTGAGCGATGAGAATTTCTTCAAGAAATTACCTAAATGCTTTCTCGATTATATTCTGTCTCAAAAAACGACCGTTTTATGAGACTCTTTCTGGTAAGGATATCTACACTGAAAAACCCCAATTTTAAGTCTCATAAACTCATCTATTTAATCAAAGTCTCAGATAATCATTTTCTCACCTTTTATGAGACGGCTAATGTGCATTTCGGATACGCTAGAGTTTATGACCTTTCATCGTTGATCTTTAAGATCATCAACTTTTTCTGATTCCAAATCAGTTTCCATCTCACTCAATGAGTTGAAGGTTTTGTATTTTGTTTTATCAGTATACTTCACCTGGAAAATAAAAAAGTTAGGGATTCAATCTAATTGATAATTCAGCACTGGTTTTTGGTGAAGGAGATTTTTAGAGGTCAGAGCGTATTGAAAAAAAGGCCAAACAAATTTGTTTGGCCTAATCATTTATTATTCCTTCTTGCCTAAGACTATATCTTCATCCAGAATTTCTGTCAAATCGATTGTCGGAAGAAGAAAATCTTTCAGTTTAGTTTTGGTCAATTTCTCATGTAATATTCCTCTTGCTGTCCCAACCGCTAAAGTTGCTAAATGCCGAGATAAACCCACTGGAATCACTAAGTATTTTTTTTTCTTTTTTGTTATGAACAAAGAGTTGAATGCCTCAGTCTCTATGTCAAATTGCAGTTTAACCTCCAAGATAATAAAAGTGGTTTCATCACACTTAAACTTAATGTTTAGACTTACATCAATTAAGTGGTTTTCATCTGTAGCAGCAATAGGCACACCAACAACTACGTTAATGTCACAGTCATCTTTGTAAGAATCTTCCATTATAGCAAACTGAGTAGTTTCTATTCCCGAAAGACGAAAAGGAATACTTTTCTTTTCTGCCATTTTATACTGCTGTTAAAAATGACTGTTTACTGGATCTCTTAGGCTCAACTATATATTGAGAAAATCTATTTGGCTTGAGTTAAACAACCCTGGCTTCATGCTCTGTATACTCTAAAGTGTCTTTTTGTTTCACTTCTTGGTCAGAATGCAATACAATAATTAACTCAACTCCGAGCACTCTTTCAAGCTTACATAAAGTTTCAAGCTTAAAATTCTCTTCACCTTTCACATATTTGCTCACTTGCTGAGCAGATACACCTAACTCCTCAGCAAGACGATTCTTTTTCCACCCCTTCTCATCCAAGGCATCTAGAATTCTAAATGCTATATTACTTGATTTTCTCAACCAATCTTTATTTGCCCTTCTCCACTCTACTTTCTCTTTCCAAGAGGATTTAGGAGATTTGGATACTATTTCTTCAATTTTCTGATTTAGTCCTGACATATTATTTCACATCTATATAACTGAACGTAACATCTGGATCATTTACATCCAGAAACACTTTTACAAGTTCTAGTTTCTTTAATTCATCATTAGTATGGGGTCTTTCCTCCATTTTATCTGTGAGCTTGATAGCTCCTCCGGTTACAACTATCTTATTTTTGTAACGAATCGCATAAATTCGCAAATAACTTTTTCGCTCATCTTCTCTTCCTTTTAGCTTCTGCAAACTATAGGGCTCTAATTCCAGCTCCCGGTTGTCAAGTGGTTTGAAAAAATCTGATAATGCACTTGACTCAACATCTTCCGCCAACTCCAAAAGCAAGCCAAAAAAATCGTCTGCAAGTTCCTTAGCTTGCTGAACAAGCTTATTAAGCTTACTGCTTCCATATTTAGCATAGTGATCTTTTTTATACTTGGTAAAAAACTCTCTGAGAAATTCAGTTGACCCCCATTGATCCTGAAGTATTTCTAATGCATCAAGCTCATCATCGTCATATTTGATGGCTAGTAACTTGGTGTTTGGAAGTTCAAAGGTACGGACAATTTCCATTTTATCAACCTACAGGTTTACTTTTTGGTTGTTCCATTCAAGATTAATGTCAATATTTGGATTTTGACTAAATTCCTAATTCCACTACTCTTCTCCAAATAAATCTTATAAATAAAATGTGTAATCGAAAAGTTTCTTTTAAAAAGTGAAGGCGCTTTTCTTAATGTCTCATCCATCAGACACTAAGAAAAGCGCCTTCACAGGGAATGCTGACTTCGTCAGAGACTGTTCAGTCAAGTGTGTCTGCTAATTTTACAATAACACGAAAGACAAACGAACCATTGAAGAATTGTTTAGTGATCCTCAGCTGAGTGAGCGGCTCAAAGCGCGACTTTACAGCAAGAAAGGAATACTTGGCAAAGAGAGTCCATTTAGCGAGATTTTACAACAC
>Ga0307487_1000879_pt1 | contig 22437 bp, 19 predicted proteins | sample CBIW12metaG_FD_203665 | JGI IMG/M metagenome (GOLD analysis project Ga0307487, IMG submission 203665) | Sea-ice brine microbial communities from Beaufort Sea near Barrow, Alaska, United States - CBIW 1.2 | ecosystem: Environmental > Aquatic > Marine > Coastal | place: USA: Alaska | collected... | reverse complement strand
TACGTGTTCGATCACATAATGGATACCAACATCCAGAAAATACAGCAACTCCTGCCCAAAAATTATAAACTGTCCTTAATAAAAAATCAGCCTAAATAAAAGATGCAGTTGCTCGGGCGGATACTTTCAAAGTGTGCCTCCATCGCTGCTAGTTTTGCCGGCTGCCGAACGGCTATATCCTTTGCAGAAAGGTCTCCGGAGATGGGTTGAATCAATGCGGCAGTGGAGCCAAAAATAAGGGCAATGGTAAAAGCTTTGCGGTGAAAATCTACATTCTTTCCCTTCAGCATCATATAGGAATGAATACCCGCTACAGCAAAACCTGTGGCGACAAAAGCCGCCAAACTCATATGCAAGGCTTGCGTAAACCATGCATCATTGAATAATGCTGCTACAGGATCTATATTGATAAACTTGCCATCCACGTAATCAAAACCACTTGGGCTATTCATCCAGCCATTTGCCGCTACCACCAATATCCCTGAAGCCAAGCCACTGATCCCCACCACTACTCCGGTGAACCAGTGAAACCAAGGTTTAAATTTTCCCCAACCATAAAGAAAAAATCCGAGAGCAATTGCTTCGATGAAAAACGCTGTTCCCTCTAATGAAAACGGCATTCCAAAGATGGGTCCTGCATGAAGCATAAACTCTGGCCACAGTAAACCCAATTCAAAGGAAAGCATCGTACCAGACACCGCACCCGTTACAAAAAATATGGCCACCCCTTTACTCCAGGCTTTGGTCAGATCCATGTAAAGCCGGTTGTTGGTTTTTAGATATTTGTAATGGGAAGTCGCCATGAAAAACGGCATTACCATCCCAATACAAGCGAAGATGATGTGAAAGGCCATAGAAAGAGCCATCTGAGACCGGGCAGCAAAAAGATCCTCCATTAGGTTACAAGCGATTAGTTTTGGAAGTAAATATTTCCATGAAAAACGATTAAAACTTCTCTAGTGATTGACGCAGTTGCTTTCAATTTAGTTCGTGGAATTGATTATTATATTCATTAAATATGTCCAAAATATTCATAGTTGAGTTTAAAGAATTTGATTGGTTTTCTACCCACACACCAATTAAAACTCGGAGTATTTTCAACATTCAAAGAGCAGCAAAGCGACATTTATGGTGTGATTTATAAATAATTCTCTGAAAATATTGCTTGTCCGAACCCAAAAAAAGCGACCATTTATTGACGATGTTCGAGGGTAAAATTAATCGGTAATCTCCTCTTCTATGACCCTGAAGTGCTTAGGGTATTGATGAAGAAGAAATGAGATTCAACCATACCCAACTGAAATGGCGGCAAAACTGAATCCAAGTGTATAAAGTAAATAAAATGATTGAGATCGCCTTCCATTTAATCAGCTACTAAAGAATTATGTTAACTTCGGATAGGTGACCAAATGCCCCTACATCATTTCATGAGATACATTTTATTTTTGCTAGGTATTTTCTCTATAAATCTATCGGAGGCGCAGCAAGTCACGGTTTTAACCAACCAAGTAGTATATAATTCCAAAGGCCCTAAAACAGGAATTGTAAAAACTGACTTTAAAATTGATATAGATCAGTTATTTACCTTGGTGGACGCTGAAGACAGGGAGCTTTTCTCAGGAAAAATAAAGCCATCCGAACAAGTTATGGATTGGTCAGAGGAGGATTGGTATAGCCCTATAGATTTTAGTGCCTATCAGAATGAAGGGGTTTTCCGGATAGGAATAAATTTAGGAGGAAAGCAATATTATTCACATGAATTCCAACTAGCATCCAATGGACTGGGGAAAATTACCATCCCTGCCATTACAAACTTCTTCAATCACCAAAGAGCTGATTCTCCAGAAGAGATGCAAGCAGATAAGCAATTGTTGCTGTACGGTAGCGACATCAGAGTCAATCTACAGGGAGGCTGGTGAGATGCCTGGAGAGATGTAAGCAAATACTTTACTCATCTGGCGTACACCAACTTCATGTCGCCCCAGCAAATCCCTTTGGTGACCTGGTCTATGTTTAATACCATAGAGCGAGTTCCCAAACTCCTGGAATCTGTTTCTATCAAAGAAGAATTAGTTGATGAGGCACTTTATGGGGCGGATTACATTATGAAATCACTTTCTCCGGAAGGGTTTTTCTACATGACCGTATTCAGTTATTTTGACCCAAATCCTTCTGCCAGAAGAGTGGTAGGACTTCTTGCAGACAGCAAAACTACAGATGAATATCAATGCGCTTGGCGCGAAGGTGCAGGAATGGGAATTGCAGCTTTGGTCAGGGCTTCTCAGCTGTCTATAGCCAGGGACTTTACTCCGGCTGAATATTTAGGTTCCGCAGAGCGGGCATTTTCCCATGCTGTAAACTATAGTACTAGCTATGCTGACGATGGTAAGGATAACAATATCGATGATTATACCGCATTGATTGGAGCTACAGAATCATGGATAGCCACCAATAAATTGATGTATCAACGGGAGGCTAGAAAAAGAGCTGCGAATCTAAATCAGCGTATGACCATCGAAGGGTATTTCATTAGTGATGATTATTCACGACCGTTTTGGCATGCCTCAGACGCAGGACTCCCTATCATTGCTCTGGTGCGATATCTAGAAAAGGAAAAAGAGCCTTCCTATCCAGATCAAGCACTTGCGACTATCAAGAAATCCATTGATTATAATTTGAAAGTAACCAAGGAAGTAACTAATCCATTTGGCTATCCGCGTCAGACATTTGCGCTGGATGGCAAAATCAAAAATGGCTATTTTATCCCGCAACAAAATGAAAGCGGTTGGTGGTGGCAAGGAGAAGACGCCAGATTGGGTTCCCTTGCTGCAGCGATGATTCTTGGTGGACAATTGGTATATCCAAGTGCTGACACCTATGGTGTGATCCCAGAGATAGCCCTATTTGCAGAGAGACTTACCTCATGGGTGCTGGGAACCAACCCCTATGATATGTGCATGATGTATGGATATGGCAGTACTAATGTTCCGTACATGGCCTCACTATTCGGTCACGGATCTGGCAAAGGAGGAATTTCGAATGGCATTACCGGTGAAGGCGGCAATCCTGATGGATCTGGTATAGACTTCAAGGTGGAAGATGATGGCAATGAATGGAGATGGAGTGAACAATGGATACCTCATACCGGCTGGTTCCTTCAGGCTGTCACTGCAATGTCCGAAAATAGCGCAAATTGATATGAGAGGATTTACTCTACTTGCTTTATTACTTACACTATCAAGTTTTCAATTATTGAATGCTCAGAATCAACCTTTCAAGGCTTTAATCCTGACAGAAAGAGGTGATCAGCACGAAGGTTTTGTGCTCGCAGCTTTAGACTGGATAGCAGTGTTTTCTAGAGAAAATAACATGGACTACAAGGTAGTAAACCATGCTTCTGACCTTGACTCAATGAATTTAAGCGATTTTGACGTTATTGTTCAGTTGAATTATCCTCCTTACACTTGGAGTGCATCAGGTGAAAAGGCCTTCGAAAAATATATAGATGAAGGACAGGGAGGCTGGGTTGGCTTACATCACGCCACATTGCTCGGAGAATTTGACGGCTACAAGATGTGGGATTGGTTTTCCAATTTCATGGGCGGAATCCGATTTGAAAATTACATCGCAGAAAAAGCTACTGGTACTGTTTATATCGAGGATAGTGAGCATCCAATTTTTGAAGGGGTGCCTCCCTCATTCGACATACCGGATGACGAATGGTATGTTTTCGATAAAAACCCCAGGCCAAATGTACATGTTTTAGCAACTGTGGATGAGGATAGCTACCGCCCAGACTCAGACATAAAAATGGGAGACCATCCAGTAATCTGGCAGAACAATTCCAAGAAAGCTCGGAACGTATATTTCCTGATGGGTCATGATGCAAAACTTATGAACACACAAGCATTTAAGATTATGTTTGCTAATGCCATTCTTTGGGCGGCAGCAATGAAATAAAGAGTAAAATAAGCTTCTGATTTGGAATCTAGACAAGAGGTAGCCTCATCCAAGATCAGGATTTCAGAGCCTTTATAAGCTGCTCGCGCAATGACAATCCGTTATAGTTGACCACCAGATAAACTTACCATATTCTCTCCCATGTAGGTATGGAATACCTGCTGCAGGATCTCAATAAAATCTAAAATCCCCGAGTTCTTTGGATATCTGTACCACACGCTCAAGAACTACTTTGTATTATCCAACTACTATAGTGTCCAAAATAGAACCGGTAAAAAGATGAATATCTTGAGGCATCACCGCAATGACCGAGAGTAATGAATTGAGCAAATTGACGAACTTAGACTCGGTTCGCTGACTAGTAAAACTTTCCATTCCGAATCGTTTGATTGTGCCAATGGAATTAATAGACTCTACCACAGGATGTCTGGAAAACTTATTTTCACTATTCGGGAAATAGTTAACAGCTTTGCTTGGAGAACTCAATTATATCGCAAATATACCAGTCAACATGGGCAGAGGGTCTCAGAGCTCTTTTCAGGAAAGCCATCGTTAAAGAAAAAAGCTTCCTGAGTGTTCTTCCTAGGATGTTAACAAGAACATAACTTTCTTGGAAGACCAACTGGACAAACTGCTAAGAATCTTCGTAAATCCAGCCCATAAAGAAGCAGTCACTTTCCAGAAAAAACTCCTGAAATACAAAGATTCCATCCTGATATTTTTGCATTACCATAAAGTGCCTCCTGACATCAATGATTCGGAAAGGTCGATACGGAATATCAAAGTAAAACAGAACACCTGCCTACCCGAAGGAAGGTCTCAGGATAGTTTAAGTCCTCCAGACTAGCCGACAACTTCTGTATAATCAGGTCCAATAGAGACACTACTCAAACGTTCAGAAAACATCTTGCAGAATCTGACTCATATCACTAGGTTGGTACCTGAGTAGTTTCTTTACATCCACCGAGAAAAAGCAGAGGTTTACTGTAAAACCTATGGTGCTTTTTTGCAAGCAATATTGGTTTAGCACAAGCAAGTCCTTTGAATGCATTAAATGAAGAAGAAGACGTTCTCTTAAGGTAGGGACGATTATGGAGGCCAGTAATCTTTCTCTGCATAGGTGGTTTACTGCCTTTCTGCTCATGTCTGCCACAAAGAAAGGACTTTCCTGCTTAAAGTTTCACAGACAGCTGGGACTCCGTAGATACGAAACGTCTTTCAACCTAATACATAAAATCAGCATCCTTATGGGTAAAAAAGATGATTTGTATATGTTAAACGGGATGGTTGAATACGATGAGGCCTAGGTTTCAAAAGTCATCTCTGAGGAGCTTCAAAATAAATTAAAGAGGGGGAAAAGGCAGTTAGAAGCAGGCGATCGTGGCCGTTGCGGCAGAATCTTCCCTATTAGAAGACATCACTACTGGAAAAATTAGCAGTAATTGTGGGTTCTTCAAAATGAAAGTACTCAAAGATGTGAGGGCAGAATCAGTAGAGCAATTTGTGGAAGATTCTATTAGAAAGGAATCCGTTCTAATCACTGATAAGAATCAAGCTTATGTAAATCCGGAGAAGTTGGTGGACAATCCTATCAACGTGAACTCATCAAAAAAGGCTGCAAATGGGGATTGAAATTGAATTCACACTGCAAGTAGTAATCTAAAGATGAATCTGTTGGGAATCTATCATATGGCATCTGAAAAGTATATCCAGAATTATCTTGACGAAATTGTTGACAAATTGAACAGAAGATATTTTGGTGATAGATTGTTCGAAAGATTAATTATAGCTGCAATTCACCCATATGTGAAACATAGCGAATTGTCATATTATTTAATACCGCATTAAGAAGACCTAGATTTCTCTTTTTAAATCAATATCATATGAGAAATAATCTGTTGCGTAATAGACCAGGTTATATTCAACGGGTCGATCTCCTTGGTCGAGCACAAGGCGCTCACGTTTTAAAACGGGATCACCTTTTTTAATATCCAGGGCTTTTGCTATTGCGGTAGGTGCTGCAATTGCTTTCAGTTTTTCTTTAGAAACTGCAACGATCACATTAAACTCCTGTTCCATCATTTCATATAAAGGCTGGTAAAAATTCTCCTTTCCTGTCAATCCAATCCTAGGGTGAAAATAAGAAATACTAAAAAGGTATTTAGCGTCTTTTGCCCCTCGTACTCTTTCCATACAACAAACTTCAGTATCGGGAGATAGATTGAGTGCTTTGGCGATTCTTTCATCCGGAAATACAATCCCAACTTTAACAGAGTATTCTACCACCTCAATCCCCTTATCTCTCATTTCTTTGGTGAAAGAAATCCATTGATCAAGTCGGGTTGATATATTTTGGGTAACAACCTTTGAACCAACTCCCCTTTTTCTCTCTACCAACCCATCTTGTACCAGTTTATCTATCGCTTGCCTAACAGTATTCCTAGAAATCCCAAATCGTTTTGCCAAACTTTCTTCTTGGGGCAAAAAGGATTCTCCTGAAGCATATTCCTTTATTTTAATCAAATCTCTCATGTATTTTTCTACTTGTACATGATATGGGATCGCACTTTTAAGATCTAATTTGAAATCATTAACCTGCATGGTTTATCCTAATTTAAAATTACTTTCAAAGATATATTAACCTTCCAATCGAAATCTATCAACAATATTCGAAATTTTCAATTATCCTATGAAAATCTAATAGCCTATTACTTTAAAGATAAATTACCTTACTCATAACTAATTTAAAATGAGGAATTTACTAAAAAAAAAAGGATTTTTTAGTATAATAAGTTTATTATCTATTTCACTATATAACGTTTCTATCTTGATGACTAAGGAGTATCCTAGGTGAAAAAGCGATCATCACAGCTGAAATTGTTAATATCACAAAACCACCATTCACTGTTGAATTTTTCTGTACCAATCCCATGATCAGAGGAATCACAGCCCCTCCTATTATAGCCATGGTCATCAGACCGGAAATCTCATTACTTCTCTCTGGTATTTTATTAATAGTGGTTCTACCACTAATTTTTAAAGTCCATCAACTCTTTAATCTCATGCCTATCTCGGATAGTTGGCTGCTGTTTATCCCACAAAAATAAAATCTTTTGCTAAATTAGTTGACAGCTACTCACTACAACTCATTTAGAGCCAAGGAAACGGATAGTTTCCAACAGAAAATCATACTATAATACGGCAGCAAAATACTTGGCTTCACCAGTTTCAATCAATACAATGTTTTATAGAATAATTCACTTTTTAATCATAGGAATCCTTGCCCTTCAAGGATGTGCTGAGAAAAGGGTAGTCGACCCTCTTCCATGGGGACCAGACCCTGGAGTGCCGCAGGTATTAATCAATGACGGTAATTTAGTTCTTCAAAATGATGCTCTAAAAGCTGTTTGGCTAATTAAAAAGGGGTCGGTAATCCTGAAGGAAATCACCAATAACTACGACGGGACTACCGTTGTATTGGAAGATATCATGTTGTTTTCAATAGAAACATCCGACGGTAAAATTTTAAATAATTCGGATTTCAAATTGCGCGGTGAGGTCACAGAAAGAAATTTATCAACCTCAGATAGTTTGCCTACCAAGGCGCTGAAGTATGAAGGCAAAGAAATTAGTGCAGAATTCTCCTCACAAGATGATGAAATGAGGATTAGATGGTCTGCACAGTTGCGGGAAAGTTCAAACTACGTGAAACAACATATCGAAGTGCTTTCTCAAGGTAAGGCTATAGAGGTAAGAAAAGTTACCTTTTTCGACGGAAAACTACCTGGGGCAATCTATGCGGGTTCGGTCTTGGGATCCCCTATCATCTACAAGAATTTCTTCTTTGGGATGGAGCACCCTATCGCTCACAGCAAAGCACTGCTATCCAGGACAATTGGATCACTAACTGAACCGAGTATAGACGTTTCCAATATCATTGACGGGCCGGGAGAATATACAGTGGCGGTGGAGCATATGGGTGGTTCTGATGATTTTAATGTCAATGCTATTACTCTTTTACAAGGAGACAAAGCAATCAGTGAACATAAGCACTTGCTCAATGGCTACAATGGCAGTAATATGTATCGCCTGAATCTTACGGATTATGACGATGGGCAGCCTTACAATATAAAGGTCGATTTGGTAAATAAAGAAAAGGCAACAGGAGTACTCCATATGTTTAAGAAGGTAGACGGCATATTGAATTTTCACGTCACTCGGGAGGATGTGCTTATGCCAGGGAAATCTATTTCCGAATGGACTGTACTAGGAGTAGCTCCTCCCGGGCAAAAACGACGCGCTTTCCTTTACTATCTGGAACGGGAAAGAGCAAGACCCTATAAACAATTCCTTCATTATAATAACTGGTGGGACATTACCGACGATGGAGCCTCAAGTTTCACCTCCGTACAACTATTAGAACGGATGACAGCCTGGAATAAAAAGTTTATTGAGCCCTTCAATGTAAAATTAGATGCATTTGTTTTTGACGGCGGTTGGGATGACCTGGAAAAGGTATGGTATTTTGATCCAGTAAAGTTTCCCAATGGTTTTGCAGAAGAAGCTAAATTAGCCGAGGAATATAATTCAGGTATTGGGGTTTGGTTCTCTCCATTTGGTGGGTATCTGGAGGATAAAAACAAAAGGATAGAGTCCGGAAAGCGTGAAGGTCTTGAAACCAACAGCAAGGGCTTAAGTCTGGCCGGGAGTAATTATTTCAACCGTTTTTATGAACGTTCCTTGGACATGATTACCAATTACAAGGTCAAATATTTCAAATACGATGGTTTTGGCGGATCTGAGCCTAAATACCTTCCGGATATGGAAGCGGGTGCAAAACTTATATCAAAACTTAGAAAGGCTGACCCAGATCTCTATATCAATATCACCATAGGATCCTGGCCATCTCCGTTTTGGCTAAAGTATGCAGATTGTACTTGGCGAGGTTCGGGGGATCTACATAATGCTGGTCAAGGTAACGGCAGCCAAAAGTTTATGACCTATCGTGATGGAACTTTGCATAACAATATCGTTAGTAGAGCACCTTATTATCCTTTAAATTCCATAATGACTGTAGGGATCGCTTATGCGAACCTAGGACATCCTGCCCGCTTTATTACAGAAAACGAATCGGATTTTAAAGATATGGTAAGATCCTGCTTTGCGTCTGGTTCCAGCCTGCAAGAGCTTTACATCAGTCACGATAAGATGAAACCGGAATTTTGGCCGATTTTGGCTGAAGCGGCGAAATGGGCTGGAGCCAATGAAGATGTTTTGATCGACACCCATTGGGTTGGCGGTAGTCCGATCAATCTTGAAGTATATGGAATGGCTTCATGGCGACCGGAAAAAGGAATAGTTTTCCTACGTAATCCAAGTGAACAGTCTCTGGAATATGTATTGGATCTTAATCAAGTTTTTGAACTTTCCACAACATATAAGGGGACTTTCAACCTCAAAAGCCCATGGAAGGAGGATAGCAACGACAAAGTATTGACCATAAACTCTAACGTTGCTCACACTATTACTTTAAAGCCATTTGAAGTATTAGTTTTGGAAACCTATGAATAGCCACAAATAAATTAAGAGGAATAGTTGTGTATTATCTTACATGCCACTTAATATGGTATAAGGCGAATAGTATTAGTGTCTAAAATAACAAGAACTCGATATCTTATTATATGGTGAATATAGGAGCGAAAATTAAGCGATGGAAAGAACGTAATCTATGGCAAATGAATTTTCACAGATATTATTATCTCATCTGAAAGAATTAAGTTACTTGATAGAACACCTTGTCTGGCAGGACGTTTGGTGAAGCTAGAAGCCTATGAAGATCTCGTTTCTACTGAAATTTTCATGTCTGAAAAATAACTTGAATCAACCTCTTGCTTTATTGAAATTAATATTCATGCTTTGATCTGAAATTCGATATAAAAAATGAAAAAACAGCTTTCAGCCGTTATGATTTCCCTGAGTTTGGGTCTCTGGCTTGTGACTGTTTTTAATTTTTCAATTGAATCCACTCCTAAAATTCAGCAGACTTCCATTTCTGCTTTTTCAAATGTTTCCAGTCTTCCTGATTTGCATTTTTTTGAATTGGGAAATCATCCTGAAGTACCGGGATTTAAAGTTGACTGGAGTCTTACAGGGAAATTAAGTACAGCACTTGAAAGTTTTGCGAGTTTGTCTGACAAGGGATGCCTGACTACTTCATTTTTCAAAAAGTCAGTCTCCCTTTTTGATATTAAAATTACCTTTCTACAGTTTTTCTATCCTTGGTAGAAGAGATTTGATTCAGGCCTTTACTAAAAGGCCAAAGTTTATATCAATTCATCTTCATAACCAATTTCATCATGTTTAACATCGAACCGGTGATACTTATTGTGTCTACCCTTATTCTAGTGGGCTTTATTACCCCACTGATCATACAAAGTTTAAAAAACAAAAACATATTGAGCGCTCAGCAGGCAACATTTTCTGAGTTTGCTGAGAGGAACAATGCCTGCCCTACTCTTCATGAGCAATGGAGAAACCATTATCATCTCGGAATGGATTCTGCGGCTCAGAAAGTCGTATATCATCGATTTGGAAGTTATCCTGAACAAACTGTCATTGACCTCAAAGCAGTGAAGAGGGTAAGTGTACAGGAAAAAAGCAGAGTAGTTTTAGTCGGAAAAGAAAAACGATTTATCATCGATTACCTAGCGTTACAATTCCATTTCAAAGATGAGGCTCATCTTCCAAAAACCATAGAAACCTACGATGGAGGTTTATATAGTAATATGGCTGGAGAAAGAGGACTCACAGAAAGATGGAAACAAAACATAGAAAAGCTTCTAATATCCTAATTCTAAAAACTGGGGAAGGGTACACCTTCCCCCCACTTCTTTTACGATGAGTATAACTAATGAATCATGGGGATCGCGCGTAGGGTTAATTTTAGCTATGGCGGGCAATGCTGTCGGGCTAGGCAACTTTTTGAGATTTCCTGTACAAGCAGTTCAGAACGGTGGTGGAGCATTTATCTTCCCCTATCTAATCTGTTTTTTGCTCATGGGAATTCCACTTTTATTTATCGAGTGGACCATCGGAAGATATGGTGGTAAATCCGGAAATCACAGTACTCCATATATCTTGGATAGCATGTCCAAAAAGCCCATTTGGAAGTATATAGGTGTTTTTGGGATTTTCACCAACATCGCCGTGGTGGCTTATTACACCTATATAGAATCCTGGACATTCATCTATGTCTTTCACACCATAGCTGGCACCTTTACAGGTTTAAGTCAGCAAGAGATCAGCACCTTCTTTTCTGATTATGTCAATTTCACAGGGTCAGATTTTGGAATTCCGCTTTTCCCTGTGCTGGTCTATATTTTTGTGTTGTCAATCAACGTTTACATTCTTTCTCAAGGGCTTTCAGGAATAGAAAAAGTAGCAAAAATTGGGATGCCTTTATTGATTCTTTTTGGGATAATTCTGGCATTCAAAGGCTGGACAATGGGTGCTGATAATGCCAGCCCAGAATTCCCATTGGCAAATGCCTGGGATGGAATTAACTTCCTCTGGACTCCCCAATATGACTCGTTAGCAAATCCTAAAGTTTGGTTGGCAGCAGCAGGACAGATTTTCTTTACTCTTTCGGTAGGAATGGGAAGTATCCAATGCTACGCCTCTTACATCCGAGAACACGAAGATATCGCCTTAAATTCTCTTGCGGCAGGCTTTACCAATGAGTTTGTAGAAGTTCTATTGGGAAGCGCAATCGTGATTCCCATTGCAGCAGGATTTCTTGGGTTGGACTGGGTATTGGCAAATGCCGGTTTTGGCATGGCTTTTCAAACGATGCCTTATCTATTCCAACAATGGGGAGTAATCTTTGGGAATTTCGCCGGGGTCTGCTGGTTTGGTCTTTTATTTTTCGCAGGAATCACCTCTTCGCTGGCGATGGGAACGCCTTGGATGGGATTTATGAAAGATGAATTTGGATGGGGCAAAAATAAAGGGGCTATTTCCTTTGGCGTTATGGCGCTGATCATGGGCTTGCCAACGGTTTTATTTTACCAATATGGATATTTTGATGAATATGACTATTGGGGTGGAACCGTAAGTTTGGTAGTTTTCGCTTTATTGGAAACGATCTTATTTGCGTGGGTATTCGGAATCAACAATGGTTGGGAAGAACTCAATCGAGGGGCAGATATTAAAATTCCGAACGTGTACAAATGGATCATTCAATATGTCACCCCGGTGTTGCTTTCAGCGGTTTTCGTAGGGGCGCTGATCACTCCTGAAAACAATGATTGGGTAGCGAGCTTGACCTCATTGAGTTCTGGTAATGGCTGGGCTTTGGACCATGGCTCTCTGATTGCAAAGTTGCTTCACAGCGAATTCTACGATCAACTTGCGGATCCAAATTCGGATGCTGCGGTTATCAATCAAAAGATTTTCTATTCCAACGCCGCCAGACTTCAATTGCTTGCACTTTTTGCAACAATCGCAGGGATTGTATGGTATTCTACTAAAAAGAGGCTAAAAACTGCATTATGAACACATCCGCTTTAGTATTGGTGATTTTCACACAGCTAAGTATCTTGAGTATTACGGTTTACTTATTTTATCTGGTGTTGAGAAAGCCTAAGAATTAGGGCTAGACCTTTTATCTCTTAAATACGATCAACTCTATATTTTCTACGCACAGCTCTATTGGAACATAACGTTTTGATAGAGCTATTCTCTTTCTTTGTGAAGATGAGGAAGGTCGCGGTCAAAACTATGTATTTCGACCTAATTTAGATTGCTTTTCACCAATGGTCAGGAATATCTACCATAGCTTCATAGGCAAATTCAGATGTCACTATTCAGCTATAATTCTTTAAATAGAACTCTCTTTATTTTTTATCGCATCAATAAATTACCATGAAATATCAATTTGATGGGTTAACCTGGGAGGAAGTTTAGCTCTTTTTACGTAAATTTACTGACAAGACGAAGTAAATACTGGAGCAGTACCTCGCTAGCAGATGAAATTTTTTGATTTAAAAGTAGATCAAAACACGATTTAATGCTTGTCAGAAGGACAGATTGTTGACCAACTGTTGCTAATTTTTTCAGAAAACTATATCACTGGCAATTTTCCCTCATCACCTGGAGAGTAAGCTGCCTTTAACTAGTTATCCTGCTTCTAGTCGAAGAACTGCAAATTTTTGTAAGTACCGTTACGGTAGTTATCACGCACACAATTATAAAAGAGTCTCGATTTCTTGAAGAATTCTCTGCACTTGTCACCCATGCAGATTAAGGTTTATTAAAGGGATTATTTCTCATACGTTAAATAAAGAATTTTATAAAGAATGCAATCAAAAAAACAGTATCCTATTGACAGAGTTACGTCTCCTATTCAAAAGTTCATACACCAATCAAAATCTGGAGGGATTGTTCTCGGAGTTTGCGTTATTCTTGCCTTGATTTTTGCAAATTCTCCTTTGTCAGATGAATATTTTCTCTTTTTTCAAAATAAATTAGGGTTACACTTTAATGGAAAGCCACTTCTAAATTATAGCATCTTACACTGGATTAATGACGGTTTGATGGCAATTTTCTTTTTCGTTCTCGGATTAGAATTGAAAAGAGAAATCGTCGGTGGAGAGCTTTCCAACCCAAGAAAAGCTTTGTTGCCCATCGGGGCTGCGCTTGGAGGAGTTATTGTCCCAGCACTTATTTACATAATTTTAAACCCTTCTGGAGAAGTGAGTAATGGATGGGGGATTCCCATGGCAACTGACATTGCATTTGCGTTGGGCGTACTTTATTTACTAGGTGACAAGATTCCATTGTCACTAAAAGTATTTTTAACTGCTCTGGCAATCGTGGATGATTTAGTAGCAGTTTTGGTGATTGCATTTTTCTACACCTCGGACATTTCTTTGATTAGTCTTTCAATTGGTTTGGGATTTGTATTCATCATGTATGTTGGTAATAAAATGGGAATAAGAAACATTTTATTCTACGCTATTTTCGGAATTGTAGGAGTCTGGACAGCTTTCTTACTCTCCGGAGTTCATGCCACCATCGCTGCAGTTTTAGCCGCATTCACGATTCCGGCTGATATGAGAATTGGAGAAAACGTCTATGTTATTAAGATCCAAAGCTTCATGGCGAAGTTTAAAGCCATTGCTCCCAATGATGATATTCCTACTCTGACCTCAGATCAATTTCACGTATTAAATGAAGTGCGGGATGATACAAATGAGCTGATTCCACCTTTACAACGCCTGGAACATTCAATGCATCCTTTTGTGAGTTTTCTAATTATCCCGATTTTTGCATTTGCAAACGCAGGTATTTCAATTGACATAGATTTGGATGAATTGTTTAGTAATAATGTGGCTACAGGAGTGGCTTTGGGACTAATCGTGGGAAAAATCATTGGAGTGGTAGGTTTTACGTTACTACTTGTAAAGCTTAAAGTAGCTCCATTTCCTGATGGAATGAATCTTAAAAACTTAATTGGAATAGGATTTTTGGCCTCAATTGGTTTTACCATGTCATTGTTCATCACCTCGTTGGCATTTTCCAACGAGGAATATATGCTCCAAGCCAAAATAGGGATTTTTACTGCCTCGCTAATTGGAGGGATAGTAGGCTATGTGATTTTAAATAATCAGAAGAAGGATTAATTCTCCAGTAAACCATTCTAATAAATGAAAAACTCCCCGAGGATATCTTCCAAGGGGAGTTTTTCATTCAATTAACTATACAACTGCAATTCACCTGTAATAAAACAAAAGTGATTAATTGATCTCAAATGGTAGCATAGCCTCAATCTCATTTTAGCATTCCTATTCTTCCATCAAATCATCTACAAAATAAAGGTACTGTCAGGATTGAGAATAGTCAGAAATTAATAAGCTTATTAATTTCTCTTCTCATAAGAAGGTCTTGCAGGAGGAGAAAACTTGTCGTTGCTATTAAGTAATCTCAACACTTCCTTGATTGCTGCCTCCAGTTGAGCATCAGTTCCTTTTGCCAAACTTTCAAAATCCTCTACCACTTCAATGTCTGGATCTACTCCATGACCTTCTTTGAACCATGTGCCGTCCGGATCATACATTCTAAAAGTAGGCACAGTCACCGACCCCCCATCTATCAAACTTGGCGCACCAGAAATTCCGATTAAGCCGCCCCACGTCCTGGTACCGATAAGAGGACCGATATTTCTTTTCCTGAAAACCCATTAATGAGCATCACTTTTGGTCCGAAATTTCCAGATGGAGGCCAAGCCCAATCTTTGCCGTCACGAACTGCCCAGAATGCCAGCGGCCCTCGATCCATCAGCTCCACAAATCTGTCAGGAATCTGGCCCCCATTATTGAAGCGCTCGTCTATTATAAAGCCTTCCTTCTCCATCTGACCATAAAACTGCCTAAACAATTCATTTTGCCCATCCACCCCGGTACTTGGCACAAACACATATCCAATCTTTCCATCTGTGGCTTCTTCAACTCTCTTTCGGAATTCGTTGATCCAGGCTAAATTTCTCAACCTGGCTTCAGAATCCAACGTTTCGATCAAGACATTTCTGGATCCTTCCAGAGAAGCTTTAGAGTTGACGGTCAGTTGAACAGTCTTGCCGGCCAAACCCTGCAAAGACGCATAAATAGACTGGCTTGGATCTACAGGCTGACCATTGATGGCAAGAATGTAGTCTCCTTCATTTATATTTATTCCTGGTTTGGAAAGAGGAGAACGTACTTCTACATCCCACGGCGCGCCGTTGATTATTTTTTGAATTTTATACGCCTTGCCGTCAACACCGAAATTGGCACCCAAATATCCTACGTTGATCGAAGATGCCGATGCAACATCTCCCCCACTTATATAGGTATGGGATGCATTCAATTCGGCAATTAGGTCACCGATAATTAGATTTACATCTCTTCTGGATCCTGCCTGATCTACTAAGCCCCCGTATCTTTTGCGCATCAAATCCCAGTCCACTCCATGCATATTGGGATCATAGAAATAGTCTCGCTCAAACCGCCAAACATCATTAAAAATCTGTTTCCATTCGTCTGCCGGAACTACGGTCATCTGCATATCCTGTAGTGGAACAGTCTCTTCCATTTTTTGATTTGGTGCTGCATCTATTACGGCGGCCTTCCCACTGGCAAACACTAAAACTTTCTTATGATTTGCCGAAAGCATAAATCCATTTACGCCATCAAGCACTGTTTCTGATTTTTCCTTCTCAAAATCATACAGTTGCAAGCTGCTCTTAGCGTCTTCTGATGACCCTGTATTTGGGTTACGCAGGTATAACAGTTGACCTTCCAAAGCTGCCATTTGACCCAAATTCCCATTCTCTATGGGAAGCATTTCCAAACGTTCTTCGAAGTTTTCTGTTTCAAATTCGAAACTTTCTACTTTTGCTTTTTCTTTTTCCTTATCCTCGTCTTCTTTTTCATCCACATCGAAATCTTGATTTTTTAAAGAGATCAACGAAGGAATATTCTTGGTCAATGTTCCTACAGCGACACCTGAAGTATTGGCATAAATGAAGGTATTGTCCACATCTGAATATTGTGGATCAAAATTTCTGTTGGTCGTGAAAAACAGATATTTCCCATCTTCACTGAATGTCGGATTCGTATCTGAATAAAAACCAGAGGTGAGCTGAGAAACATTACCCCCCATATTATCATATAGATAGATAGCAGAAGTGGCCCGGTTCTTCTTGGAAAGACTATAGCTAAAATACCTGCTATCCGGAGACCATGAAACTGAAAAATTAGAAAGATCCCCTTCAAATAGGAACTTCCCATTATCTATATTTTTTACCTCCCCAGACTTAGCATCGATCAGCATCACCTGCATAGCTTGATTGATGGTAGCAATAGCTTTACTATCAGGTGACCAAAATAAATTATAGCCAAAACCAGTTTTGAATTTCGTCAGCGTCTTGGTTTCGGTAGGGGAAGTTAATGATCGGGTAGATAGCTGATATTCTCCTGAAGCATCGGACCAAAATGCGATCAATTTTCCATCAGGGGAAATCTCAGGGCGGCGCTCTGCAACTCCTGAAGTAGCACTTAAATTGGAAACAAACCCTTCTTTCGCAGGTAAACTAAATAGCTCACCCCGAGCTTCTGCGATCACTCGATTGCCATCTGGAGAAATACTTGCAGACTGCAGATCATTTTCTACCTTGACTGTTTTTGGAATCATAGCCTGCCTATCAGAGACTATGTTCACTTCTATCTTATTGGAGTTATTACTGGCGATATCAAAAAGATAGAGACTGCCTCCGGCCTCAAACACAATGTCTTTGTCACTGTTAGAATGAAAAGTGATATCAAAATCTTTAAACTGCGTGAGTTGGGAATTCTGCTTGGTTTTAAGGTCATATTTCCAAAGGTTATTCCTTTTCTCAGGACCATTATCTGACATGTAGTAGACCGCATCCTCAATCCACATTGGCAGCTCATCATTTGCCTCATTAGAGGTAATGTTGTTTGTTTGGAAGGTGGTCAGATCAAACAGCAGCACATCCGGAGCTGTACCTCCACGGTATCTTTTCCAGTTCCTGTTTACTCGGCTTCTATCTGTATACGCCAGCTGCTTTCCACTTGGAGAATAAGAAGCAAATTCTCCATAGGGAACAGGTAGTTTTTCAGGCATTCCGCCTTGTACAGATATGGTATAGAACTGAGAGAAACGTTCTTTACCACTTTCTCTGCCTGAGGTAAACAAGACGCTGGAGCCATCTGAGGTCCAACCCTGTACTAAATCCGGCATTCCATGGAAGGTTAATCTTTTTGGAATTCCCCCAGTGGTAGGCATTACAAATACATCATAGTTGCCATTGTAATTTGCTGTGAATGCGATTTGGGTTCCGTCTGGTGAAAACTTCGGGTACATCTCCGGTCCTGCCGGGGAAGTGAGTCTCTGCGCCGTGCCTCCCTTCTTATCAACTAGCCAAATATCATCACTGAAGGTGAAGGTAATCTGGGTATCTGAAACGTCCGGGAATTGCATGAGACGGGCGTCAGTTTGAGCTTGGCTCAGAAATGGAGCAATCATCAAAGATGCTCCTAAAAGAAATTTTTTCATGATAAAAGAACAGTTAGCTATAAGTTGAATATATCATCAATCGGTAAATTTTTAAGTTAGATTCTTGAATGTGTTAAAAACATTAGACGGTTTTCTTGGACTAACCAAGAACGAAAATCAACAATTTTCATTAAAATAGAAAAAAACGTACCAGCAATATTCTATTTGGTAAGTGATTGACGGCAAGAACCCTAGGATAAAGCTTGTTACAACTGCTGTATTAAAATCGAACAAATGAAGCGATCAAAATCACTCATGAAGTTTTTTTATAACAAACATAGAGCTATAAACTAACTGACAGCAGTTCATTCGGTTACCTAATGCAGCGGACGAGGTTACGTGAAATATTAAAGGCCGTTAAAACCACCTGTATTATTAATAGAAAAATCTTATGATTCAGTATTACGCCTCAATTAAAATCATGAAGAGTGTTAAGCGCATCCCTTTTTAAGGAAAACTGAAGCATACTCCATAAATCATTACTGCCAAACATTTATTCACCTATCAGGCAGATGTTAGGCCACTCAATGCAAGCTCTTCCATTTCATCAAAATCAGTCACTTAAATTCATTGCACGACCGCTCTCAGGTTTTTGACCAATAACTGTTTGAATCGATTGAACAATGAAAGTCCAATGAAATCCAACTCCCAGCAGTACTGCAACATGAAATAATTCGTGCGGTCCCAAGTAACCTGGAATTACCACTGGATATTTAATCCAATCAATGACTGCTCCTACGGTATATGCCAGTCCACCATAAACCAAAAACTTAAAGGATATCGCTTTCTTTAGTTTCCAAATACCAATTACAGATACCATTCCCAGCCATCCAAAAATTAAGAAGACGGCGTGCGTCATATATTCGGGAAGATCATTAAAATAGATTGATCCAAAGGTAATCCCAAGAACTGCTAAAGTTGAGGTGATTATTGTGATGCCCCATTTCATAAAACCTGTAAATAGGATTACATGAATAGCGATTAAAGTACCAGCTATCAACAAAAATATTCCAGCATGATCAAGTATTCTCAGCACATATCTAGCGGTAGTCTCTCGTTCCAGCAGATGATAAGTTCCGCTCATGGAGAGTAAAAAAATAGAAGCAAAACCATATATCAGAATCGGCAGCGGGTGTGATCTGCCAATTCCACCTTTTTTGAAAAGAAATACCAAGAGAATGGCCACTCCTAAAGCGCCCAACAAATGAGTCCATGAATCGATTGGATCATCAAAACCGAGAATTGGAAGAGTATTCATAACACAAGAGGGAGATTCTAACTGTGAAAATACAGCAGGAAGTACGTATGGAAATTATTAGTGACGCTATAGCTATAAGCGGCCTTTCTTTGAAAGCAATTTCAGGATACGATAGTTCTATAATGCGGATATTCTATTTGTGATTTAAAAAATAGCGGTATAGTTTAGTTTAGGTAGAAAAGTGATATTTCTTCTTTTTCAAGATCATCTTGTTGAACTCTTTTCAAGGGATTAATCAGTTATCTCAAGACACAATTGTGCAAAAGACACAGGATCAAAACTTGGATTGGCTTAATCAATTTGCAAAAGGATTAGAATTGCTGGGTGACTATGATCATGAAAACTTAGATAAACATGGCTTAAGCAAACGAAAATCGAACTATCCCAGAATGGCTATCAGATTTAGCAGTAATATGGCAACAATCAGTAGTAATGGTGAACCACAACCAGAAATAATCTAACCGTGAGCTTAGATCTCACGGTTTTTTCCGAAGAGCGTAAAAAGTTTTTATTTATTGATAAACTCTACAATAATTTTCATTAATCCCTCTTTTAATTGTAAATCCGGCATTGAATAAGTAGCAATGTTTTTCCCTCTATCTAGTTCAGCCTCTTTCAAAATGTGATTCATTCCTTCAATTATCTGCATTCCGGCTTTTTCATTTGCACTGGCCAATTTTTCTGCATCGGAGACACTTACCTGAATATCAGTAGTTCCTTGAATAATTAAGATAGGATTAGTAAGCTTCGCAATTTCTTTTTGTGGGTCATATTTAAACCAAGAAATTATATAGGGCTGAATACTTGGGCGAAAAATCGAATAAAGCAGTTGAGGAACATCTTCCACTGTTTCTCCCTTCTCTAATTTTTCTATAATAGGTAGTGATTGTTCTAATACAACAGAAGGTTGCGATTTAAATTGCTCTTTTATAATGGGATAGTTCATTAAACTTTGTCTAGGGTTTAAATTTATTCTAACTAGGGGTTGGGTGAGGAGGCCGTAGGCCGACGAGACCAACTCCTAGTTAGCTAGTTTTTTTTTGGTACTCTTTCCGGATACAGTTCCATAATGTCCCGCTGTATCGCCGTCCAGCCTTGAGCCTTTCTTTTCCATGATTTTTCGTTCCTGCTTATCGATAAATAGAGCTGTTTTAAAAGAGCCGTTTCCGATACCCAGGCCGCCTTGCTTTTCACCAGTTTTCTCATGATTCGATGAAGTGCTTCCACAGGATTGGTGGTATAGATCATTTTGCGCATCGATATTGGAAAATCTAAAAAGGCCATCAACTCACCCCAGTTTTCATTCCATTGTTTGACGATATACTTGTATTTCTTGCCCCATACTACTTCAAAAGCCAACAAGGATGTTTTTGCGGCCTCCTGTGTGGTGGAAGTATAAATGTGACGCAAGTCCTTTATAACTGCCTTTCTGTCGGCTTCGTCCACAAATTTGAGTGAATTCCTCATTTGGTGGACGATGCACTTTTGGATAATAGAAGACGGAAAGGCCTCTTCGATCTGATCTGAAAATCCCGATAGATCATCTGTACAAATCACCAAAATATCTGCCACACCCCGGGTTTTGAGATCCTCCATGACCATCCCCCATTTTCTGGCACCTTCTCCACCAGAGTTGATATACAGGCCCAAAAGGTCTCTGTTCCCTTCCCAATCAACCGCATATACCGTGTAAAAAGCACTGCTTATGTATTTGCCTTCCTGTCTTACTTTGAAGTGAATGGCATCTAAATACACTACCGGATAAAAGCTCTGAAGGCCTCTGGTCCGCCACTCCTGAATCTCGGGTAGCACCTTATCGGTAATCTGTGAAATTCGGCCAGCAGAGATGCTTACGCCATAAATACCCTCAAGTAGACGCCGCATGTCTTCAATAGAGTTGCCCTGGGCATACAGTGCTAGTATCTGGTCATCTAGGCCGCTGGTAAGCTCTCTTTGACGTTTGCCAATCAATTTCGGTTCAAAATGACCGTTACGGTCTCTGGGAGTGGAAACATGGAGATCCCCAATTTCGCTTATCACACGCTTAGCGGTTTTTCCATTTCGCTTATTGACAGTACCGGCTGCCCGCTCTTCTGTCATAAAACTATCGATTTCAGCATCCAACATAGTATCTACCATGCCCTGCAAAATCTCGCTAAATGGACTCTCTTTGCCAAGTATTCCTTTCTTGCTGTAAAGTCGCTCTTTGAGCCGCTCACTCAGCTGAGGATCACTAAACAATTCTTCAAGTGTTCGTTTCTTTGTCATTTATTTGTAAAATTAGCAGACACACTTAATTGAACAGTCTCAAACACACAAAGTTTCAACTCAAATACAAAATCATCCATGACGTATCCATTTCCTATGTCGTTGATTTCACTTTTAATATTCTCAAATCCCAAATATTCGTAGAAGTCAATCGCTCTCTGGTTGTGTTTATTTACATTGAGAAGAAGACTAGTCTGGTTATGGGCTTTTGCTATTTCTCTAATTTTTTGCAAAAGTGCTTTACCTACTCCTTTTCCTTGGGCTGAAGGAAGAATATAGATTTTATGAATTTTAGTTTTGCCAGGTTCACTATTCACTTCAATACCAGTAAAACCTAGTTTTTCACTTTCTTTTTCTGCCAGGTAGAATTGGTAACCTTCTTTCTTTTGCTGTTCCAGCGTCTCTAGACTATACATCCAACTCAGCATATATTCTATCTGATCCGGCGTTAAAATATTTGAGAATGTATCAGGCCAAGTCTTTTTTGCTATTAATTGTACGAACACTAGATCTTCAATCTTGCAGGAAAGTATATTTATCATAAGATGGTTTTGGGGTGAACACTTAAAAATATAAAAGCCAATCAATTTTTTGGTTGATTGGCTTTGAATTTTAATCTGCTAGAATTCAGATATTTTTGGGTTCTGGATGTGAATATCCTTCTCTATAAGGTCTGCGCAGTAGTGCTGTTGCTTCAGGATCATCCAGAACGGTCATGGTTTTTTGATCGTATCGAAGTTCACGACCTCCCAATGCCATGGAAATATTTGCCAGAATGCAAGAAGCAGTTGAGATGTGACCTTGAAGAATATCAGCTATTGGCAATTTATCTTGCT